>MRWG01000220.1_pt1 | contig 94811 bp, 70 predicted proteins | sample 1013341 | NCBI WGS metagenome assembly MRWG01 (sample SAMN06117577, study PRJNA244670) | biofilm metagenome | biome: Water; feature: Cathode Biofilm; material: Biofilm; isolation source: microbial consortium enriched at the cathode of a solar microbial fuel cell | place: USA: District of Columbia ...
CAACTGGCATCGACCACACGCCAGCATTGGCGACTTGCCTCCAATTAACCGGGCCGGCCTTTCCGTGAACAACCTTATGGGTTTACACATCTAGTGCCTGAATCGGCAGGCATTATCGGTCACAAACCGTCAGTGACTATTTGCCAATAACCCTGTCCCGGTTATTTCGCGATAGACTTTGATAACCAGCGATATTCCCGGGCATTGACGGCTTCGGGAGAGGGGGCATTAAACTGTTATTTAAAAACAGCAACCATAGCCAACCGTTTCCCGGGGGGAACATGCAAGAGGCCGGAACGAGAACCGAAATTCACAAACGCGTTTGCCCTCTTTGCGAGGGAATGTGCGGTATTCAGGTGGCGGTTGAGGGCGATCGCGCGCTCAATATCCGGCCGGATCCGGAGAATGCCTGGAGCCGGGGGCATATTTGTCCCAAGGGCACCACTCTCGGGGCCGTACACCACGATCCCGATCGTCTCACGCGCCCGGTGATTCGCGAGGGCAGCCGGTGGCGGGAGGTTTCCTGGGAAGAGGCCTTCGCCCATACCGAAAAGCTCGTGGACAGGGTCCGCCAACAACACGGGCAGGATGCCTTCGCCTTCTACGGCGGTAATATGTCCGGCAAGGGTTTTGCGTCCGCCCGTTATATGATGCTGTTGCTGGGGCAGGCAAAATTCGCCCAGCGCTACTCCTCTTCCAGCGTTGATCAGCTTCCCAAGAATCTCAGCAGCCACCTCATGTACGGCAACATGTGGAAATTCCCCATTCCCGACGTGGATAACACCGATCTGCTGGTGATAATGGGGGGCAATCCGGCGGCGTCCAAGGGCAGCATTTTTTCTCACCGCGACGTCATGGGGGCCATAAAAGATTTGCGTGCCCGTGGCGGCAAGGTAATCGTCATCGACCCCGTGCGCACCCGTACCGCTCAATCCTCGGATCAGTGGCTGCCAATACGTCCTGGCGCCGATGCGGCACTGCTGCTGGCTGTAGTCCATGTCCTGTTCGAAGAGGACCGGGTGACCCTCGGGCACCTTGCCGACCTCGTCAATGGCCTCGAGGATGTGCGCCGTATCGCGCGGCATTATTCCCCCGAACATGTAGCTGCGTTTTGCGGTATTGACCCGGGGACAATCCGGCAACTGGCGCGGACCATTGCCGAAGCCCCCAGGGCGGCCGTCTACGGTCGTATCGGAACCTGTACCCAGGAATTCGGCTCCCTGGCCTCCTGGCTTGTGGACGTTGTCGCGATCCTGACCGGCAACATGGATGTTCCGGGCGGGTCGATGTGGAGCACCCAGGTGGCTCCCCACCTTGACCTGGCGCCGCCCTATCCCTCCAGCGCACCGGTTGTCGGTAAACCTTCCCGCGTGAGGGGCGCACCGGCCATCCTCGGGCAGTATCCCGCCTCTTGCCTGGCCGAAGAGATCGACACCCCGGGAGAGGGACAGGTCCATGCGCTCTTTACCCTGGGTGCCAACCCCGTGGTGACCGCGCCGGGATCGTCAAGGCTGGATGCGGCTCTGCAGACACTGGACTGCATGGTGAGCCTGGATATCTACATTAATGAAACCACCCGGCACGCCCATGTGATTTTTCCCAGCCCCTCACTGCTGGAACAGCCGCATTGGGATGTGTGGGCCTGGCCCTGGTGCCTGACCAGTGGCGGCCACTATTCGCCGGCCACTTTCGTTCCCCGGGAAAGGCCTGAGGAGTGGCGGGTTATGGCCAGGCTCGGTGCCATATTCGGTGGTAATCCGGATGCGGATATCGATGCCATGGACGACGAATTCTTTGCCGGAATGTGCGATCAGGTTGGAGTCGACCGGGATACCGCCTTTCGTGATTTGCCGGAGCGGGGTCCCGAACGGATTCTGGATCTGTGCATCCGGACAGGGCCTTTCGGCGATCGTTTCGGCGAGAACCCGGAGGGCATGAAACTGGCAGATTTCAAGCGCGAGCCGCGAGGAATTCTTCTGGGACATGCCAAACCCCAGGGGTCGGCGGCGATCTCAACGCCTTCGGGCAAAATCGAACTGGCCCCGGACCATCTGCTGGCGGATCTGCCGAGGCTGGATGCCGCGATGGAACGACCGCGGGACAGCCTGAAACTGGTGAGCCGCCGCCAGCTGGCATCGTTGAATTCCTGGATGCACAACGTGGAAAAGCTGGTAAAGGGCAGGGATCGCTGTACCTTGCAAATCCATCCGGCCGATGCCGAGTCCCGGGATTTTGCCGAAGGGGACAGAGTAATCATTACCAGCGAAAGTGGCGCCATCGAGGCGCCCGTGGAAATTACCAGCAATATCCGGCCAGGCGTGGTTTGCCTACCCCACGGCTGGGGGCATGACCTCGAAGGCGTGGAAATGCGTGTGGCGCAAAGCAAGCCCGGTGTGAACAGCAATATCCTCAGCCCCGCCCGGCTGGTGGACAGGGCCTCGGGCAACGCCGTGGTCAACGGTATCGACGTCACCGTGGAGAAGGTGCAACAGTCTGTGTCTACCTGAAGGGCGTCCCGGAACTCTGGGGGCTGCTTGCATTTCCCGGTCCGTCCGTCGTCCCCATCGCCGGGACGCCATGTCCCCGAGTCTGCCGCTCCGGGGACATTGATCTATTCCCTGTTGTTGGTATAGTCTGATTTAAGACAGCGAATAATAATCGGTCCCGGGATCCGCAGCGGTTGGGCTGTGCGGTTACTGCCGGATGCCCTGTTCATATGATAAGGCCACACGCAGGCAATCCGACGATGGGTCCGAAATCCCTGCACGGGGGGCGTAATGAACTCTAAGATCGAAACGGCGCTGCACCGCCAGCCAGTGGTGAGCGAAGCGGGCCAGCTATTCGAGTGCCCGGCCGAAGCCAGCGCGAGCGGCAGGGGTTATGCCATCCGCATACAGACCACACGGCGACCCGATAGTGGCGAGGTGATTTTCCGCCCCAATACCAATGTTCTGGAATTGATTCTCGAAAAGGACTGTGAGCTGGTTATCCGGAATAGTCCGGATGCCACTGCCGCGCAGGCTTTCGATGTGCAGGGAGTTACCTTCGTTCCCGCAGGGGTGCCGCTTTTGTGTCGCTGGTCACCCGGCAGGCAACGTTCCATTTACTGCCACGTGGATTTCGAAGAGCTGCTCCGGGACAGCCCGATTCCACGCAAACTTTTCGAACTGGCCACCGAGGCGCGTATCAATCTTCAGAATCCCTACCTGGTCATGGGTATGCGCCGTATTGCCGAGGAAATCCTCTCTCCCGGGGTGGCCCCCAAGCTACAGGTCGAGTTGAGCATGAAGTCCCTGGCCATTGAATTGCTCGGCTGTTTTGCCGGCCAGAAAGACGGGCGGGCCCGAAACGCCGGAAGAATGTCCGGGCGTGCCGTGCAGCGGCTTCACGATTACGTGGAATCGTCAGGGGGGATCCCCTGTATCGAGGAAATTGCCTCCGTCTGCGGCATGAACAGCCGCCGTTTATCGACACTCTATCGCAACGCCACTGGAACCACCCTTCGTGCCTACCTGGCTGGAGTGAGGATAAAGAGGGCGCAGTCCCTGCTGCTAAGTACCGACCTCTTGATCAAGCAGATAGCCTACGAGTGCGACTTTGCCAGTGCCGCCGCCTTTGTTGCCGCATTCCGGAAAACCATGGGGATGACGCCGCTGGAATTTCGCCGTTCCGCCGCCGGCTCATAGGGCGCCGGACAATACGCCGCTGCTATGGGTCAATGCCGTGCGCTTTATGGGTGTTTTATGAAACTGAACAATATAAAGACACGCTTGAGCGATATCCCGTCATCTTGCACTGCCAGCGCGCCTCTCCATACTGGGGCATGAAATACACTGCCGACAGATGCTGGAAAAGGTGAGGATATGACGACGGATAACGAAAACATCGTGCTCGGGTTTATCGCCCAGTTCGAAAATGGCTGGCCGCCGGATATTGATGCCGCGATGGCGCCCCTGGCGGAAGACGCCTCCTACCAGATGGTGGTGCCGACATTCGAGCCGGTCCGCGGCAGGGCCGCCATCGTGGAGGCCATCGAGAATATGACCAAAAAGGTGGATGACCAGAAACACGACATGCTCAATGTCGCCACCGCCGGCAATGTGGTGTTTACCGAGCGCTGTGATTACTCGCTGCGCGGCGGCAACTGGGTCCCCATTCCGCTGGTGGCGGTGTTCGAGGTCAACGGTGAAGGGAAGATCAGCGCCTGGCGCGAATACCTGGATGTTTACAACAATATGAAGCAACACGGTCACTCCTTCGAGGAAATGGAAAAAACCATCGGCGGGGATTGATTCCCGCCGGCACAGCTTTTCATCCGGATATTGACAGATAAATAAAACAGAAAAGGGGATATGCCATGATTACAGAGCGATTCACCCAAAAGGCCAAAAAGGCGCTGGTTTTGCCGCTGTTGGCGGCACCGCTGTTTTCCCAGGCCGCGGACGGCAGCAGCTCCGCCCGGCAAATCGAGGAGATTCTGGTCAGCGCCAGGCGTGTGCAGGAGAGCAAGCAGACCGTACCTGTCACCATGCATGCTTATAGCGGTGAGGACATGCGGGAGGAATCCTTTATCCTGCTCAAGGACCTGATGTATTCGGTGCCGGGGGTTTACATGGGTGGCGCCGGGCCGCAGGAGAACGCCATCTATTCGATTCGCGGCCAGGGACGACCGGTAGCGGGTGCCGGGCAGCCGGGGGTTCTTACCTATTTCGCCGATGTGCCCCTGTCCACCTGGGCCAGTTCGACTCCATCCTACGATATCCGCAGCGTACAGGTGCTGAAAGGTCCCCAGGGGACCCTTTTCGGCCGGAACACCACGGGGGGAGCCATTCTGACCTACCCCAATGAACCCACCTATGAGTTCGGCGGCTATCTGGACACCAATTTCGGCAACTACAACCTCAATACCTACGAAGGGGCCGTCAATATCCCGCTTGTCGACCAGAAGCTGGCCTTGCGGGTGGCGGCCTATTTCGACCGCCGCGACGGCCTGATCGAGAATGTCGGCAGCAGTCATGATCTGGAAGATCTGCATTCCGATAATGTTCGCGTCTCCCTGTTGTGGGAGCCCACGGAGAATTTCGAAAACACCTTCATTTACGATTATCGCAAGCAGCGCCAGACCGGCTCGGCACCCCGCATCGTGGAAACCACCTCGGCGGTGGCCATATACGGTCCGGCACTGGAAGCATTCGCACGCCAGGCCGCGGCACGGCAGGCCGCCCTGGGCCCCTGGAAAGTGGATTACGGCAGCTACCGGCCCCAGAGCGACGTGGATATCGAGGGCTTTTTCAACCGGACGGAAATCCGCTTCGGGAACATGACTCTTACCAATATTTTCGGTTATCGCGAACTGGAATGGATCAACGAGGTTAATACAGACGGCTCCGCCGGACCCATCGGCTTTATCTCCGCCCACAATGTCTACACCGACGAACAGTTGAGCAATGAAATCCAGCTCAAGGGCTCGATGCTCGACGAAAAGGTGAACTGGCTGCTGGGCGCCTTTTATCTGGAGAGCAAGCCCTTCGGACCCTTCGGTTCGGACCTGGACTTTTTCTTCAGCCCCGCGGGGCGTTTCAGCTACTCCCTCAACGAGCAGCAGAGTAAGGCCCTGTTCGCCAATGCCAGCATCGACCTCTCCGACTGGGTGAATGGGTTGAGCCTGAACCTGGGATATCGCTACACCTGGGATGAGTATGCCACCTGTGCCGGGGCCGGGGAGGACTCGGCGCCCTATCAACTGGATCTCGACGTTTGTCCCGAAAGCTCCACTTTCGTGTCGAGTACAGTGGCGGACCTGAGCACGGACAGCGAGTCCGATACCTGGATTATTGGCCTGGACTACCAGGTTAACGACAACCTGTTCCTCTACGCCTCCGGTCGCAAGGGTTACCGGGCGGGTGGCATCAACACGCCGTCCTTTGGCGAGGGGCTCAAGCCCGTGCAATTCTTCGAACCCGACGAGGTGATCGATGTGGAACTGGGCATGCGCTCGGACTGGACCATCGGCGATGTGGGCGGACGCCTGAACCTGTCGGTCTTCCGCGCCAAAACCAAGGATGCTCAGTCGGTGATCAACGGGATTCAGACCCTGCCCACCTGTAATCCCGCCAACCCGGTCCAGCCGGCCTCCCCGGACGGCGACTGCGATCCCAGCAATGATCCCAACCTGACGGTAATCCTGGCCAATCTAGGCGATACCATTGTCGACGGTGGCGAGATGGAACTGGTGCTGTTGCCCACGGAGAACCTGAGCATGGGAATCACCGCCACTGTGGTTGACCAGAAGACGGACGAATTTTCCCCGGATCCGGCCATCGAGATCTACGCCAGCGCCGGCGACAACGAAATTCCCTTCTATTATCAGCCGGAACTGACCTATACGGCCAATCTTCGCTACCGTTTGCCGGTGGATCCGAGTCTCGGTGAGATGGTCTACAACCTGGATTATTTCTGGTCGGATTCCCTGCAGTTCACGGACTACACCACGGACGAGTACGACCTGATCAGCATGCGCTTTGACTGGAACTCAGTGATGGGCAGTACCTGGGACGTGGGCGCCTGGGTGCGCAACCTCGCCGACGAGGAGGCGGTGATCAGCAGTTCGCTGTCCACCCGCAGCATGCCCGTGCGCTCGGTTCTTTACAACGAGCCCCGGGTCTACGGCATGAGCATCCGTTACCGTTTCGGTGCCGAGGCGCGGTAACCCGTACCCTCATAGCCGCCGGTTCGGGACTTCCCGCTGGCGGATGGCAAGACAGGGGCGACCTGAAAGGGTCGCCCCTGTCCTTTTTTCGGCGGTTGATTTGTGCGCTCGACTCCGTTCGACAACTACTCTCCACTTGATTTCGATCAAGGAACGGTCGCCGTAAATGGCGTTATCGTTGGACTGTGAAAAGCACAAAATGAATACAAATTGTTCAATATGTATCAGGTGGCGAAGATCACGCCGAAAGAAGCGGATTTGTATCGGCAACGGCGATAACCCAAGTGAGGAGTTGTGTCATGTTAACCAAGGCCAAGCACACTTTACCGGATGGCACCCGGATCGAGGATCTCTTCAATCTCGACACCCGGGAGGTCTCCCTGAGCACCATGCACGATCCGGACCTGTACCGTATCGAGATGGAGAAAATTTTCACCAAAAGTTGGTTGTTGGTGGGGCACGAGTCGGAAATCCCCAAATCCGGCGATTACGTGGTCAGGGACATGGCCGAAGATGAAGTCATCGTTACCCGGGACCGTCAGGGTGATATCCACGTCAATCTCAATGTGTGTCCTCACCGGGGCATGCACGTGTGCACCGCCGAGGCGGGTAATACGCAGGTCCACAAGTGTATTTACCACGGCTGGGCGTTCCGTCCCGACGGCAGCTTTGTGGGTGCGCCCCTCGAGAAGGAGAAAATGCACGGCGAGATCTACCCCAAGGAAAAGCTGGGCCTGAAAAAGGCAAAGGTGGAGTTGTTTCACGGCCTGATTTTCGCCAACTGGGACGCCGAAGCGGCGCCTCTGGAAGAACAGCTGGGGGAAATGAAGTTCTACTACGACATCATGTTTGGCAAAACCGAGGGTGGCCTGGAGGTCATGGGCCCTCCCCAGCGGCTGACGATTCCGGCCAACTGGAAGACCGCCGGCGAACAGGCGGCCTGCGACGGCTTCCACACGCTGACCCTGCACCGGTCCCAGTTCGATATCGGCAACTTCGGCAGCGACGGCGAGGTGACCGAGGAGTTCATCCCCATCATGACCGGCATCAATGTCGCCGACCGGGGCAATGCCCTGCGCTGCATTTCGGCGGCCCAGACCTTCCGCATGCTGATCGGCAAGGAGAAGTTTGAAGACCTGACCGTGGAGGACCGGCTCCGGAAGCTGCCGCCCCCGGGCATTGTCACCGATCAGATGAAGGAGGAGATGTTCAAGCGCCTGTCCAAGGACCAGCTCTACGTGGCGTCCATGGCCCCGCCCCAGGTGGGTAACATGTTCCCCAATATCAATATCCTGTTCATCTATGCGCCGCTGCCCGACGGCACCCTGGGTTCGGGCCTGCTGATGCACGCCATCAACCCCAAGGGCCCGGACAAGTTCCAGTGGGTCACCTGGTTTTTCGCCGAAAAGGACACACCCGACGAGGTCAAGAAGGCCATGCGTTCCGCCGCGGTACAGACAGGGGGGACATCGGGCTTGATCGAGCAGGACGATTCCGACACCTGGCCGCATATGACCGATGCCGCCCGTGGCGCGATGGGCATGACCGAAACCCTGAAGTACCAGGCCATCGCCGGCGAAAAACGGCCCGAGGGCTGGCCCGACAAGGCCAAGGTATTCGCAGGCCTGTCGAAGGACGATGCGCAGTGGACCTGGTGGCTGCAGTATCACAAGGTAATGACCAAATAGGAATGCCGGCCCACGGACAAACGAGACGATTCAGAGGTTACCTATCATGACGAGTCAAGCTGCAATCAAGAATGCGCCCTTCGATATTCCGCCGATCGATCTGCCCAAGCCCACGGATTCGATCACCCATTACCAGGTCCAGCAGTTCCTCCACCTGGATGCCTACCTGCTGGATCATCACCGGCTGGCGGAATGGCTGAATATTCTGGCCCCGGATCTGCGCTATTTCGTGCCCGTGCGCCAGACCCGGGAGCGGGCCGACCGCGACAAGGAGTTCTCGGACACCCTTGGCCATATGGAAGACGATTTCGATTCCATCGCCATGCGCGTCCACCGGTTGGTCAATACCAAGACTGCCTGGTCCGAGGATCCGGCTTCGCGGGTCCGGCGCTTTGTCACCAACGTCACGGTCTGGGAAACGGATGTGGAGGGCGAGTACGAGGTGCTCAACTACCTGATGCTCACCCGCAATCGCTTTTACCAGGAGGACTTCCAGATTTTCAGTGCCGAGCGTCACGACCGGGTACGCCGGGTAGGGGAAACCTTCGAACTGGTCCGGCGTGAGGTGAGAATGGATCAGAGTGTGCTGGGAATGCCCAACCTGGCCATTTTCCTGTAAACGAACCCCTTATTGTGCGCGCATACCGCACGTTGCCACCGGCGGCTCACGGGTCGCCGGTTTTTTTATTCTGCGGGAAACGCTATCGTGCGGAAAAACTCCGCTTTCTTGCGCTCTGCCCACTCTCGCTCCCTGGCGTTGCTTTCACTGGCAATCACACCACCTGGTCAGGCCGGTTAGGCGCCGTCTCCGAGGCGCTTTTTTAAAGTTTCGGAGACGGTCTTTGGCCTCCCGGGTTTCACTTGCGATCATCCGCCGCCGGTTCTTGTCAGAGACACATGCCGCCGTCGACAATAATGGTCTGGCCGGTGATATAGGACGACCGGCCAGAAGCCAGGAAAGCAACTGCTTCGGCGATTTCGTCGCCTTCCCCGAAACGTTTGAGAGGTACCCGTTTGCGCTGGCCCTCCCAGATTTCCGGGGTAAACAGGGTTTTCTGAAACTCGCCTCCCAGGCCGGTATTGATGATGCCGGGGGCGACCGAATTGGCGCGGATGCCGTAGCGGCCCTCCTCCTTGGCAATCGCCCGGCAAAGCACCTCGATACCGGCCTTGGGCACCGCCGACAGGGCATCCCCCGGTGGAAAGTGGTAGGCCGCGAAAGAGACCACGCTAACCAGGTTGCCGCCATCCTGCCGGCGGAAGAGGGGAATGACTTTTTGCACCAGCCGGGTGAAACCCATCAGCTCGATCTCAATGACGCTTTGCCACTGGTCCGTGTTGATCTGGGAGACGAAAGGTTGCTCGATGTGCGCGCCGCTGGCGAAAACCACCGTGCCCAGAGTGCCGTAACGGGATACGCCCTCGTCCAGGGCTTTCCTGATGGAGGACGAATCGGTGATATCCATGGCCGAATAACTCGCCACGCCCGAGCCTGCGGCAATGTCTTTCTGGAGGTTTTCCGCGGATTCGCGGTTGCTGTGGTAGGTGAAGTGAACGGCTTGCCACTCCCGGGCCAGCAGCCGGCAAATGGCGCTGCCCAGGCCACCGCTTCCGCCGGCGACGAATGCGGCGCCGCGGTTCTTGCTATTGGGGTCTGTCATAATCCTTCCCGGAATCTTTCAGCATGAACAGGTGTCGGACGAAAACCGGTATTCCCCAGGACTTTCCATCCGGGCCAGCGTATATTGTACCAGCGCCCATTGTAGAGAGCGCGTGAGTAAGAAGTCGGGGAACGATCGTTGGAACCGGTTTGGCCGCTGCGATTGTCGATGCCCTTGACCCGTGTCCTATACTGGAAAAAGACGCTGGTCATATCTCCCGTGGGCATGAAAATTGCGAGTGTCGATATTGGCGCTTCCCGGCCATGCCGGCGCCCACCGGGAAGCAGGGCGAGGCCACCGTCGAAAACAATAGAGGGCGGCAACCCGGCGAGCAGGGACATGGACCCAAACCACAAGCAATAAGGCCTGCAAATGGCAATAGACTGGAGCAAGTACGAACCCGGCGATTTCTACGACGAAATTATCAGTGCGTCCGGCAATGCCCGGCTGCCAGCCCGGCGTCTGGTCAACTACCTGAATTCCCTGGGCGACGAGGAGTTACAGGCCAGGCGCTCCGCGGCCGATGTCACCATCACCCAGATGGGCATAACCTTCACAGTGTATTCGGACGAGGGCAATATCGATCGGGCCTGGCCCTTCGACATCATTCCCCGCACCATCTCCCTGAACCACTGGCAGAAAACCGCTGCCGGGCTGGAGCAGCGCTTGCGGGCCCTGAATCTGTTTATCGACGATCTCTACCACGAGCAGAAAATCGTCCGGGACGGCGTGCTGCCCGAGTATATTCTCAGGGAATCGAAAAACTTCCGGCCCGAGTGCGTGGGCATTTCGCCTCCTTTCGGGGTCTGGGCCCATATCTGCGGCACCGATCTGGTGCGCGACAGGGATGGGCAGTTCTACGTGCTCGAGGATAATCTGCGCGTTCCCTCCGGCGTTTCCTACATGCTCGAGAACCGTTCCGTCACCAAGCGGGTATTGCCCGACCTTTTCGACAGCGACCGCATCCTGCCCATCGACGACTATGCCTCGAACCTGCTGGAGGCCCTGGCTTCCCTGTCGCCCCGGCGCGTCAAGCGGCCCTCCATCGTGGTGATGACGCCCGGCATCTACAACTCCGCCTATTTCGAACACGCCTTCCTGGCCCAGCAAATGGGCGCGGAACTGGTGGAGGGCAGCGACATGGTGGTCGCCGACGACGATTGTGTCTACATGAAGACCATCGACGGGCTGGAACGGGTGGACGTGATTTACCGCCGGGTCGACGATCTCTTTATCGACCCGGAGGTATTCAACAGGGAATCGGTGCTGGGCGTACCCGGCCTCATGCGGGCCTGGAAGAAGGGCAATGTCGCCCTGGCCAACGCCCCGGGAGCCGGCGTTGCCGACGACAAGGTGGTTTACGCCTATGTGCCGCAGATTATCAAGTACTACCTGGATCAGGATCCCCTGATCCCCAATGTCGAAACCTACCTGTGCGTCAACGACAAGGAGCGTGAGTATGTGCTCGCCAACCTGGACAAGCTGGTGGTCAAGCCCGCCAATGAATCCGGCGGTGCGGGCATGCTCATCGGCCCACATTCCACCAAGAAGGAGCGCAAGCGCTTCGACGAACTGATCCGCAAACAGCCGCGCAACTATATCGCCCAGCCCACCCTGAGCCTGTCGACAGTGCCCACCCTGGTGGACGGCGGAAGCCTGGAACCCCGGCACGTGGATTTGCGCCCCTTTATCATCCAGGCCAGAAAGACCTATGTCACCACCGGTGGACTGACCCGGGTGGCCATGAAGAAAGGGTCCCTGGTGGTCAATTCCTCCCAGGGCGGCGGTAGCAAGGATACCTGGATCGTGGACACGGGGAGCAAATAGATGTTGTCGAGAGTGGCAGAGCGGATCTACTGGATGACCCGGTACCTGGAGCGGGTGGAGAATACCGCCCGGATGATTGCCGTCTATACCAACCTGCTCCTGGACATGCCCAGGGGTGTCGATATCGGCTGGTACCACCTGGTGACCCTGAACGATGCCGAGGACTGGTTCGAGGCCCGCTACAAGGTCAAGGACGAACGCAACGTCATGAAATTCCTGCTCTCCGATACCGACTACCCGGGATCGATGCTGTCGTCACTGCGCTGGGTGCGGGAAAACATGCGCACAACCCGCGACGAGGTTCCCGCGGAATCCTGGGAGTATGCCAATGAGATGTCCCTGTTCGTCCAGGAAAACCTCCAGCGCGGCATCAACCGGGGTACCCGTCATGAATTCCTCGCGGACGTGATCAAGAATTGCCAGCAGCTGCTGGGCCTGTTCGAAGGCACCATGAGTGAAAACCATGCCAAGATTTTCCAGCGCCTGGGCCGCAATCTGGAGCGCGCGGACATGACCACCCGGATCCTCGATGCCGGCATCGGGATTCTGGTCGAGAACAAGGAACACCTGCTACCCACCACCGAACAGATTGTCTGGGCCAACGTCCTGCAATCTTCCAGCGCCTATCTGCCCTACGTCCGTTTTCAGCGGGCCAGCGTCAAGGGCCCCCGCGTGGTGCGCTTCATGCTGGAACATCCCGAATTCCCCCGGACCATCGCCTACTGTATCGGGGCGATCCGGGAAGACTGCGAGAAGCTTCCCCGCAGCGATCGCGTCGTTCGCCAGGCGGACCGCATCCTCAAAAGTCGCTATACGTCCCTGGACGACGAAGAGGGAATCCCTCACTCGGAATTGAGCGACTACCTCAACGAACTCCAGCTTCGTATTGCCGGACTTCACCAGCTTTTTGCCGAAACCTGGTTTGATCTGAGCTAGGAGTCTGCGCCGTAGAAAGTTTCACGGCCGCGACTGCCTCGCTCGCAAAATTTCTACGGCGCAGACGTCCTAGGCGAATTTTTAGTCACAGCGAGCGAAACCCAAATTAGTGTGAAACGGCTCTTAGTGCCATAATGCGGCGCCGTTACCAAACGAGAGACCGGGATGAGTTCTTCCCCGACGAAGGAACCGGAAACCGTTTTCCGCTATCGACCCGCGCCGGGTTTGCGCGACGAAACCCTGGGACCTTCCGGGGAGGTGCGTGAGTCCTGGCGTTATATCGTCGACAGCCTGGCTGCCCTGGGCGCCGATGAGCTGGGCGAACGCCGTAAAAAAGCCCTGCGCATTCTCCGGGACGACGGTGCCACCTACAATATTTACGACAACAGCCAGGCCGACCGGACATGGCACCTGGACCTGGTGCCCTGGGTTATCGATAGCGAGGAGTGGAATCGCATTGAGGCGGGGCTGCTGGAACGGGCGGAACTTTTCAACCTGCTGTTCCAGGACATATACGGGCCCAGGGAGCTGATTACCCGGGGCCTGGTGCCCCCGGAAGCGATTTTCGGGCACCGGGGTTTTTTGCGACCCTGCCACGGGATCCGCTTGCCCGGCGAACACCAGCTTATCGTTCACGCGGTGGATATGGTGCGCCGGGACAGCGGCGAGATGTGCGTGCTGGCCGACCGCACCCAGGCGCCCAGCGGTGCCGGATACGCCCTGGAAAACCGCACCGTCATGAGCCGGGTCTTTCCCAGCCTGTTCCGGGACAGCCACGTGCACCGCCTGTCCCTGTTCTTCCAGAACCTCCGTCACAAGCTCTTCGAACTGGCGCCCCGGGTCCCGGTGCCACAGGTGGTGGTGCTCACCCCCGGCCCCTACAACGAAACCTACTTCGAACACGCTTACCTGGCCAACTACCTGGGTTTCCCCCTTGTTCAGAGTGGCGATCTCGAGGTGCGCGACGGCCATGTCTGGATGAAGGCCCTGGACGGGCTCAGCCGGGTCGATGTCATTCTCCGCCGGGTGGACGACGACTATTGCGACCCGGTGGAGTTGAAAAGCGATTCCCGGCTGGGTATTCCGGGGCTGCTCGAGGTGGTGCGCCGGGGCAATGTCGCCGTTGCCAATCCGCTCGGTTCGGGTGTCCTGGAGAACCCCGTGCTGCTCAAGTACATGCCTGCCATATCGCGCTATTTCCTGGGCCGGGAGCCGCGGCTGGCCAGTGTCGCCACCTGGTGGTGCCGGGAGCCGGCGGATCTGGAATATGTTCTCGCCAACCTGGACGACCTGGTGATTAAACCGGTCTTTCGCGCCCCCGGCAGTCACAGCGTTGCCACCGCCGATCTCGATACGGTGGACCTCGAGCAACTGGCGAGCGCGCTTCGTGCCGATCCCGCGGGCTATGTTGCCCAGGAACGACTCGTGCCCTCCCACCTGCCGGCGCTGGCGAGCGGCGAGTTCAAGCCACGGCCCGCGGTGTTGCGCAGTTATGCCGTGGCATCGGAAGCCTCTTACCGGGTGATGCCCGGCGGCCTCACCCGTGCCGGCGAGTCGCAGCGGGCCACCGTGGTTTCCAGCCAGGCGGGTTCGGTGAGCAAGGATACCTGGGTGCTTGCCTCGGAGCCGGAAAAACAGATCAGCCTATGGCCACGGGATCGCCGGGAGAGTCTCCTGGCCGCCGATGTTTCGCCGCTGCCCAGCCGGGTGGTGGAGAACCTGTTCTGGATGGGCCGCTATGCCGAGCGCGCGGAGTGTGGCCTGCGCCTGTTGCGCACGGTGTTCCTGCAAACCGCCGGCATCAATCCCCTGTCCCCGGGAGCCCGCCGGACATTGCTGCGGGCGGTGACGAAAATGACCGCCACCTATCCCGGCTTTATCGGCGACGAAGCGGCCGAGCGCAATCCCGACGAGGAATTGCTGGCGGTGATTCTCGACGCCGACCGGCCCGGCAGTATCCATAGCTGTGTCCGGGCCATGCTCGCCTGTGCCAAGGAAGCCCGGGAGCTGTTATCCACGGACACGCAGCGGATTATCAACGACATCAGGGACCAGTTCCGGGACATGGAAAAATCCCTGCGCCGCCAGTGGGCGTCGGCGCCGGAAGAGGCCCTGGATCCACTGGTAACCTCCCTGCTCGCCCTGTCCGGCCTGGCCCACGAGAGCATGATCCGGGCCATGGGCTGGCGTTTCATGGACATGGGCCGGCGCCTGGAGCGGGCCATGCAGACCACCACCCTGGTGCGCGCGCTCATGGTCGATACCATGACGGAGGGCGACGAGGGCCTGGTGCTGGAATCGCTCCTGATGACGGTGGAGGCACTGATTTCCTACCGGCGACGCTACCGCGCCGCCCTGGATGTGCGCAGTGTGCTGGAGTTGACCCTGATAGATGTCAGCAATCCCCGGGCGGTTCTGCATCAGCTGGAAACCGTCCAGCAGCATCTGGAGCATTTGCCCGCCCCGGTTACCGGGTCCCGGGAGCTCACCGGCGAGAAGCGCCATATCCTGGAAGCCATCAACATGCTCAAGCTGAGCGAGCTTGAATCCCTGGCCCGGCTCAGCGACGACGGCGGCGGCCGCCTGGCCCTGGACGATCTGTTCGGCCGTCTCTATGGATTGTTGGCGGAAACCTCTAATACCCTGAGCCGTAACTATTTTGCCCACGCAGCCGGCCCCCGACAGCTGGTCAGACAGCAGTGGGAGGTGGAGTAATGCTCTACCGGATCACTCACCACACCAGCTACCGGTACCAGACGCCGGTTCGCCAGGGCCTCAATACCGCCCGCATGCTGCCCCGTGACACCTCCCGGCAGCAGTGCCGGCAGGCCAGCATCCGGGTGTCGCCGGCGCCCACTACCGCCCGGGAGCGGACCGATTACTTCGGCAACCGGGCCTACCATTTCACCATGGAGGAAACCCACAGCGCCCTGGAGGTGTCGGCGGAGAGCCTTGTGGATGTCGGTCCCGACATGCCGCTGCCGGAGCTGGACCTGGGCAGTAGTTGCCGTAGCGCCCGGGAACTGCTTGCCAAATCCGTGGACGCCGACGTCTTGCTGGCCCGGGAGTTTGTGCTGGATTCCCCCCTGGTGGCGGCGACCCCGGCACTGCGGGATTATGCGGCACCCTCCTTCGACGACGACCGGCCGCTTATTTCCGCCGTCCGCGACCTGACCCAGCGGATTTTCGCTGATTTCAGTTACCATCCGGGGTTTACCGATGTCACCACCCCCCTGGATCAGGTGCTGGAGCACCGGCGGGGGGTTTGCCAGGATTTTGCCCATCTGGCAGTGGGCTGCGTGCGTGCCATGGGTTACCCGGCCCGCTACATCTCGGGCTATCTGGAAACCCAGCCGCCTCCGGGTCAGGAAAAGTTGGTGGGCAGCGATGAGACCCATGCCTGGTTTGCCGTCTATTCGCCCGGGGAAGGCTGGTTTGAGTTCGATCCGACTAATGACAAGATCGCCGGCGTTCAGCACATTATCGCTGCATGGGGGCGTGATTATGGCGATGTTGCCCCGCTCCGGGGAGTGGTTTACGGGGGCGGTGGCGATCAGCAGTTGAGCGTATCCGTGGATGTCCGCCGGGTCTAGTCGGCCCTGAGCCGGCAATTTTCCGATATGGTAAAATGCCCTTTTAATTGGCGCGACAGCCCTTATATAGAGCCCATGAGCCGTTTACAGATCGCCGAAGACGCCCGCTTCCACGAGTTGGTGCAAAAACACCTGGACCGCCTCGGTGACGAGCCCCGTTACACGCCGGATCAGGAAGCCGCCTATGTGGCACGCATCAAGGAGCTCCTCGTGGAGAAGGATGCGGCCATCGTCGCCCATTACTACACGGAAGAGAACATCCAGCGCCTGGCGGAGGAAACCGGCGGCATCGTTTCCGATTCCCTGGAAATGGCGCGCTTCGGCAAACATCACCCGGCATCCACGCTGGTGGTGGCGGGTGTCAGGTTCATGGGCGAGACCGCGAAGATTCTGACCCCGGAAAAGACGGTCCTGATGCCCACCCTGGAGGCCACCTGTTCCCTGGATATCGGTTGCCCGGAGGAGGATTTCGCCGCGTTCTGCGACGAGCACCCTGACCGTACCGTGGTGGTCTACGCCAATACCTCGGCGGCGGTAAAGGCCCGCGCCGACTGGGTGGTCACCTCCAGTATCGCCCTCGACGTCGTCGACTACCTAGACAGCCGGGGCGAAAAAATTCTCTGGGCGCCGGATAAGTACCTGGGCAGCTATGTCCAGAAAAAGACCGGCGCCGATATGTTGCTCTGGGACGGCAGCTGCATCGTCCATGAAGAATTCAAGTTCCGCGGGCTCCAGGACCTCAAGCAGGTTTATCCGGATGCGGCGGTGCTGGTACACCCGGAATCCCCGGACAATATCGTCGCCATGGCCGATGCCGTGGGTTCCACCTCCCAGCTCATCGAGGCGGCCCGGACACTGCCCCAAAAGCAGATGATCGTCGCCACCGACCAGGGTATCTTTTACAAGATGCAGCAGAATGCCCCGGACAAGGAGCTGATCATTGCCCCCACCGCCGGCAACGGTGCCACCTGCCGCAGTTGCGCCAACTGCCCCTGGATGGCCATGAACCATCTGGAGCACCTGATGCGCAGCCTGGAGGAGGGCAGCAACGAAATCCACGTGGACCCGGCTCTGGGTCGCCGGGCCATGATACCCCTGCAGCGAATGCTGGATTTTCGCGAACAACAGCTGGCCGAAGCCGTCTAGGCCAATCCCGCGTTGCTGGCGAGCACGAAGTTCTCTGCCCGTACACCTGTTTCCTGCGGTCGGCCAACGGGTTCAGGCCCTGGCCGCAAACTGAAGTGTGTCTATGTCCGTCCCTGCGCCCATAAGCGCGAGGCGGCGGTTACGCGAAGCAAGATAGCAATCCGCGCCCGGCTATAATTTGGCGGTCCGCTCCTCAAGCGCTTTCAGTTCCCGCAACCGCTCCTCGATCACCGCCCGCTGCCGGAAGTCGTTCTGGACCAGCCGCTGGGCGTACTGCAGTTGTTCCCGGGCCTTGTCAAAGACGCCGGTGAGGATGTAATACTCGGCCCGGGCCTTGTGCACACCGGTAATATCGCCGGCCAGGCCGCTCACTTCCGCCAACTGGAACCATACCTCCGGGTCGTTGGGCCGCAGCCGGCTCAGGGTTTCCAGGATCCGCTCCGAGGCCTGGTACCGGGACGCCTTGAGCAGCACTTCCGCTTTCGTCCTTAAGAGCGCGTAATTATTCCGATGTAGCCTTTCCAGTTCCTCGAGCCGGGCCAGGGCCTCGTCGTAACGCTTGCGGTTGCTTTCCAGGGTGGCCGCCGCCAGTTGCACCACCAGGTTTTTGGGCTCTTTGTCGAGCAGGGGCTGCAGGGTTTGCCAGGCCTCCTGGTGACGACCGTCCTCGGACAGGGCCAGGGCGAGGCCGTAGCGGGCGGCATCCCGCGACAGGCTGTGGCCCTCCAGTTCGCTGGAAAAACGCTGGATCGAGCGCTGCGGGCTGTTGTCCATGTGCAGTTGGGCGCGCGCCCGCATCATGGCGTAGCGCGGATCCGCCGGGTATTGGCGGGCCGGGTAGTTGTTGATCCGGTTGCGGGCATCCGCCACCCGCTTTTCGGTCAGGGGGTGAGTGAGGAGAAACTCCGGCGGCCGACGACCCGTGTAGCGGGTCGCCGCCATCATGCGTTCGAACATTTCCGCCACCGCGCCGGGATCCCGGCCCGACTCGTAGAGTGTCCTCATGCCCTGGCGGTCGGCTTCCTGCTCGTTCTGGCGGCTGTAACGCAACTGGCTTTCCAGGGCGGCGGCCTGGGTCATGGTCATGGCCGCCATGCCGGCATCGCCCCCCGCCGTGGCCGCCAGTATGATCCCGGCCAGAAGCCCGGCCATGGTGCCCAGGGAGGTCTTTTTCTGGGCCTCCAGGCGCCGGGCGAAATGGCGTTGGCTAAGGTGTGCCAGTTCGTGGGCGACGACGGAGGCGAGTTGATCCTCGTTCTCGGCGAAACGGAACAGGCCGGTATGTAGGCCGATGACCCCGCCGGGCACGGCGAAGGCATTCATGGACGGGTTGTTGATCAGGATCAGTTCCAGCCGCCGGTCCTGGAGTTCGCTGTGGACCACCAGATCGTAGAGCAGGTTTTCCACATAGGATTGCAGCACCGGGTCGTCGAGGGTATCCACGCGACTCCTGAAGGCACGCAGCCAGGCCCGCCCCAGTTCGTGTTCCTGCTGGCGCGAAATGATGCCCGACGCGGTATCGCCCATAACCGGCAGGTCCTGTTCCACTGCCAGCGGGGGCGGCGAGGGCAGCAGCATCCCCACAGCCAACACACCGGTGAGCAGGCGTCGCAAAAGGCGGGTGGGGGAGGTCACGTCGAGGTCTTGCTCCTGTGTTGATCCTGCCGGAAAGCGGCTACTTCCAGGCGGGCCGGTGGCGGGCACCGCCGGGATTTCTTCCTGACGATGGTAACCCAGCCTTATGGCTCGTCGCTATCGCGGGTCGCCCTTGGACCCTGTAGCGCGGTTCGGGTTCCGAACGCTTTATGTTGATGCCGCCATCGGCTTTGCGTAATCTCCCAACACCGACAGCGCGAGGGTGCAACACCATGTGGAGGGTTCTGGAAAACTGGGTGGACCGCTATTTTGCGGACGAGGAGGCCGTGATCCTCCTGCTCCTGGTTCTACTCGGCCTGGCGGTCATCATTTTCGCCGGCCAGATCCTGGCGCCGTTTTTCGCCGCCGCCATCATCGCCTTTCTGCTCCAGGGCGGCGTCGATTTTCTGGCCAGGCGCAAGGTCCCCTACCGCCTGGCGGTATGGCTGGTGTTTACTGCTTTTGTGGGCGCCGTACTGGTAATGATCGTGGTGCTGGCGCCCCTTCTGGCCAAGCAGTCCTCCAATCTGGTGTCCCGGATACCGGGAATGATCAAGAGCATCCAGGAGACCGTACTGCTGCTGCCCCAGAAATATCCCCATATCATCTCCGAACAGGAGTTGCGGGATCTGCTCAACTACGCGTCGGGGCAGGTTGCCGGCCTGGCCGAGGCGGTGCTGACATTTTCCTTCGCCAATCTGCCCAACCTGATCGGCCTGATCGTCTACCTGGTGCTGGTGCCCCTGATGGTCTTTTTCATGATCAAGGATAAACGGCTGTTGATGGAAATGCTGGCCAACCTGTTGCCCAGCCACCGGCCGGTACTGCGGCAGATCTGGCACGAAATGAACGACCAGATGGCCAACTTTGTCCGGGGCAAGGCGCTTGAGATTCTTATTGTCGGCGTTGTCTCCTATGTCGCCTTTTTGGTGTTGCATCTGGATTACGCGGCCTTGTTGGCCCTGGTGGTGGGTTTCTCGGTGTTGATTCCCTATATTGGCGCCGCGGTGGTGACCGTTCCCATCCTTATGGTGGGCTATTTCCAGTGGGGGTGGGGCAGCGAGTTCATGTGGCTCGCGATTACCTACGGCGTGATACAGTTTCTCGACGGTAATGTACTGGTGCCCTTGCTCTTTTCCGAGGCCGTCAACCTGCACCCTCTCGCCATTATCCTGGCAGTGCTGGTATTCGGCGGCCTCTGGGGTTTCTGGGGCGTCTTTTTTGCCATCCCCCTGGCTACACTGATCAAGGCTCTGTACAACGCCTGGCCGCGCAAGCATCGCGATCAGGCCCGGGAGCCTGTCGCCGAATGAATCATTACGGGAGTTGTTGTCCTATGTCGTTGCGTCTGACCATCGCCGCGCTCTTCGCCCTGTTCCTGGCGGGTTGCACCCAGCCACCCGGGCACAATGCCTCATCCGTTGACTTCCCTTCGCCCGGGGGCGTCGAGATACATAAAAGCCAGGTTGACGACCGGGAATACCGTTACCTGACTTTGGCTAACGGCCTCGAAGTGCTGCTGATTTCCGACCCGGATGCGGACAAGGCGGCGGCGTCCCTGAGCATCGATGTGGGCAGCTTCCAGAATCCGCCGGATCGCGAGGGCCTTGCCCACTTTCTCGAGCACATGCTTTTCCTGGGTACCGAAAAATACCCCGAGCCCGGTGCCTATCAGGCCTTCATCAGCGAGCACGGCGGTTCCCACAATGCCTACACCAGCCTCGAGGAAACCAACTATTTCTTTGACGTGGACGCCGCTCACCTGGATAGCGCCCTGGACCGCTTTTCCCAGTTTTTCGTCGCACCTCTGTTCAATGCCAGGTTCGTGGACCGGGAACGCCACGCGGTGGAATCCGAATACCAGTTGAAAATCCGGGACGATATGCGCCGGGAGTGGGATGTCCTGCGCGAGCTGGTCAATCCCGACCATCCCCTGGCCAAGTTCTCGGTGGGCAACCTCGAGACGCTGGCCAACCGGGAAGGGGACCCTGTTCGGGAGGACCTGCTGGATTTCTACCGACGCTACTATTCCGCTGACCGGATGAACCTGGTGGTGCTGGGCCGCCAGGACCTGGGACGCCTGGAAACCCTGGTCGAGAATCGCTTCGCCGCGGTGCCGGATCGCGACGGGGTATTGCCGAAAGACCCGGAGCCGCTTTTTGAGCGGGAGTTGCCGTTCCGGGTCCTCATCGAGCCGGAAAAGGAAATCCGCAAGCTCTCCTTCAGTTTCCCCCTGCCATCGGTGAAGGAGGAGTGGCGCCTGAAACCCATGGCCTTCCTGGGCCACCTGATCGGTCACGAGGGAGAGGGCAGCCTGCTGGCGGAGCTCAAACGGCGGGGGCTCGCGGAAGGGCTGGTGGCCGGCATGGCATTCGACAGCCGCGCCGGAGCGCTCTTCAATGTCTCCATTACCCTGACCCCGGCGGGAGTCTCCTCCCACGACGCCGTTACCCGGGCCCTGTTCGATTGGCTGGCGCTGATTCGCAAAGAGGGTATCGACGACTGGCGCTATGAGGAAGTGGCGGCCCTGCAGCGAACGGATTTTCTCTATGCCGAGGAACAACAGCCCGCCGGTTATGTGCGCCGGTTAAGTTCGCTGATGCACGATTATCCCCCGGCGGAAGTGCTGCGGGGTCCGTTTCTCTATGCCGATTTCGATGCCCGGCGACTGGCGCGCTTCGCTGGCTACCTGCGCCTGGACAATGCCCTGATCACCCTGACTGCCCCGGGTGTCGAGACCGACCGCGAGTCCGAGCTCTATTCCGCGCCCTATGCCGTGCAACCGGTGTCGCCGGGCCAACTGCTCAAGGGCGGCGAAGTGGCCTGGCGGGACCGGCTTTCCCTGCCCAGGCCCAACCCCTACATACCCGACTCCCTGGCATTGCATGGACCGGAGGACCCGCCGGCAAGACCGGTGGCCGTGCCCCTGTCCGGTGGCGATACCCTCTGGCACTATCCCACCGTCAGTTTCGGCACGCCCAAGGCGGTTTTCGAGGGTCGTCTGGTATTGCCCGGACGCCGGTCTCTGGAGCAGGAAACCCTGCTTGAACTCTATATGGCCATGGTGAGGGACAGCCTCTCCTCCCAGGTGTATCCCGCGGCACTGGCGGGATTGAGCTTTGATCTGGGCCGCTGGGAGAACGGCCTGACGGTTCGCCTGCAGGGTTACAGCGACAAGCAGGACCGGCTCCTGGAAACAGTGCTGGCGGCCATGGCGGAACCTGACTGGAGCAGCGAGCAATTCCAGCGGGTCAAGGCCAGCCTGGGCCGGAATTGGCGCAATGTCGCCAAGGAGTGGCCCATCAGCCAGGCCTTTAATCAACTGCCGGCCCTGGTGCGTGACGACTGGCTGCCCCGGGAGAAGGCGGAGGTTCTCGAGGCCATTACCCTTAATCGGCTTGCCAGGTTCAGCGAGACATTGTTTGAACGCGGCCATGCCAACTTTTACGCCGCCGGCAACCTGCTCCGAGGCCCTGCCGTCGACATGGCCCAAGCGGTCGCGGAGCACCTGCAACTGGGGCGCCGGGGCACGGATCGGGCGATATATCGTGTCGCCCGCCTCGTTCCCGCAGAGCCTCTGCCCGAATTTTACCAACCCGTTTCCCACACCGACCAGGCGGCACTGCTCTACGTCCAGGGGCAGGCCGACAATCTCGAAGAGCGGGCCATGTTCGCTCTGCTTCAGGTGGCGACGGAGGCACCCTTTTATTCCTCACTGCGCACCGAACAACAGTTGGGTTACGTGGTGGGCAATTCACTGGCCCCCATGCACCGGGTGCCCGGCATGGTTTTTTACGTCCAGTCTCCCGGGACCGATACCGGTGGGATGAAACAGGCCGTCGACGGTTTTTTTGCCCGCTATCAGAAGGCCGTGGCCGACCTTGATGCGGCGACTTTCGAGCGCTACCGGGAGGCGGTACTGACCCGTATCGAAGAGGCTCCCAAGAACCTGGGAGAACTGGCCGAGCGCCACCTTGCGTCCCTCCGTTTGGGCTTCGAGGCGTTCGACTTTTACCCGCAGTTGGCGGACGCGGTTCGCGCCACTACCCTGGACGAGTTTCGTGCCGCCTACGACCGTGTATTGATGGATAGGCGTGCCGGCCTGTGGATCCTGGCTTCGGAGGGGGTCGAGGCCGGGACTGTTGGCCGGGACCGGTTGTCGCGCAATGCCGGCGAGCCCTTTCGCTATTTGCAATAGGTCGCGATCGGTTCGCCCGGAGCGGCGAGGGCGAGGCCGGCAAACCCCAGCCAATGGATGAAGCCGGGCGCCGTCTCGTGCATAATGTCTGCCAATGCACACTCACTGGGCAGATTGTCCAGAGCCCCGCGCGGAATGCCGAGCCAGGGGTTTGAGTGAGAATTGCCGGTAGCGTGGCCGCGAAACGGGGGTATCCCTGGATGGAGCCGGGCATCGATGCCGATGCGTACACGCTCCGGTCCGGCCTCCCCCTCCCACGAACAACAGCAAATCGTCACGAGGATGTAGTCGCTTTATGTATCAGGATAACGATCCGACAGAAACACAGGAATGGCTCGAAGCCCTGGACTCCGTCATCCGTTTCCAGGGAGAGGAACGCGCGGGGTTTCTGGTCCGCCAGTTGCTCGATTCCGCCACCGAAGCCGGCGTCCCCGCGCCCGATGCCATCACCACCCCTTTTCGCAATACCATTCCCACCTCGAGGGAAAAGCGTATGCCCGGCGACCTGTTCATGGAGCGCCGCATCCGCTCCCTGATCCGCTGGAATGCCCTGGCCATGGTGATGCGGGCAAACAAGAACAACGAGGGCCTGGGTGGCCATATCGCCAGCTTTTCCTCGGCGGCGACCTTGTACGACGTGGGCTTCAACTATTTTTTCAAGGGGCGCGACGACAAACAGCTGGGCGACCTGGTCTTCTTCCAGGGTCACAGTTCCCCCGGGATCTATGCCCGCTCCTTCCTGGAGGGGCGCCTCAACGAAGATCAGCTGGACAATTTCCGGCGTGAAGTGGACGGCAGGGGACTGTCCTCCTACCCGCACCCCTGGCTGATGCCGGATTACTGGCAGTTCCCCACCGTGTCCATGGGCCTGGGTCCCATCCAGGCCATCTATCAGGCCCATATCATGCGCTACCTTTCCGCCCGGGGGCTTGTGCCCCGGGGCGATCGCAAGGTCTGGGCCTTCCTGGGCGATGGCGAATGCGACGAGCCGGAAACCCTGGGCGCCATCTCCCTGGCCGGTCGCGAGCAACTGGAAAACCTGGTATTCGTGGTCAACTGCAACCTCCAGCGCCTGGACGGCCCGGTGCGGGGCAACGGCAAGATCATTCAGGAACTGGAGGGCGTGTTCCGGGGTGCCGGCTGGAACACCATCAAGGTGGTCTGGGGCCGCCTGTGGGATCCGCTTTTCGAGAAGGACAAATCGGGCCTGTTGCAAAAACGCATGAACGAGGTCTGCGACGGTGAACTCCAGAACTGCAAGAACAATGGCGGCGCCTACACGCGCGAGCATTTCTTCGGCGCCTACCCGGAACTGGAGGAGTTGGTCAAGGATATGTCCGACCGGGATATCCAGTACCTGAACCGGGGCGGTCACGATCCGTACAAGGTCTACGCGGCCTACGCCGAGGCCATGGCCAGCAAGGGCAAGCCCACGGTGATTCTGGCCATGACCGTCAAAGGTTACGGCCTGGGCGCGGCCGGCGAGGCCGCCAACGATACCCACTCGGTGAAAAAGCTCGATATCGATAGCCTCAAGAACTTCCGGGACCGCTTCGGTATCCCTGTCCCCGACGACCAGCTGGAGAAAGTGCCTTACTATCGCCCCCCGGAAGACAGCCCGGAAATGACCTACATGCGCAAGCGCCGGGAAGAGCTGGGCGGCTACCTGCCGGCCCGCCAGGCGGACTTCCAGGCGCTGGAAACGCCGGACCTCTCCGTGTTCAAGAAACAGCTGGAGGACACGGGCGACCGGGAAATTTCCACCACCATGGCCTTCGTCCGGTTGCTCACGACCCTGGTCAAGGACAAGCAGATCGGCGCCCGGGTGGTGCCCATCGTGCCCGACGAGGCCCGCACCTTCGGCATGGAGGGCATGTTCCGGCAGTTGGGCATCTATTCCTCCGCCGGCCAGAAGTACGTGCCCCACGACGCCGACCAGATCATGTACTACAAGGAGGACAAAAAAGGGCAGATCCTCGAGGAGGGCATCAACGAGGCCGGCTCCATGAGTGCCTGGCTGGCGCTGGCCACCGCCTACAGCAATTACGACTGCCCGATGATCCCCTTTTACGTGTTCTATTCCATGTTCGGCTTCCAGCGCATCGGCGACCTGGCCTGGGCGGCGGGGGACAGCCAGGCCCGTGGATTCCTGATCGGCGCCACCGCCGGTCGCACCACCCTGAACGGCGAGGGCCTGCAACACCAGGACGGCCACAGCCACCTGCTGGCCAACACCATTCCCAACTGCCGCAGCTACGATCCCACCTTCAGCTACGAGCTGGCGGTGATTATCCAGGATGGTGTCAGGCGCATGTACGGGAACAAGGAAAACTGTTTCTACTACATCACCACCATGAACGAGAACTACCACCACCCGGCCCTGCCCAAGGGCGCGGAAGAGGGCATCATTCGCGGCCTCTACGAGTTCGAGAAGGGAGGCCGGGCGACCAAGACCAAGCCCCGGGTGCAACTCATGGGCTCTGGTACCATTTTCAACGAGGTGCGCGCCGCCGCCGGGATCCTGCGCAAGGACTACAAGGTGGAGTCTGACCTGTGGAGCGTTACCAGCGTTAATGAGCTGGTCCGCGACGGCCAGGCCTGCGAGCGCTGGAACCTGTTGCACCCGGACGGGAAAGAGAAGGTTCCCTATATCAGCGAACAGCTTGGTAAGCGCGATGGACCCTTCGTGATGGCCACCGATTACATGAAAAGCTACTCCGAGCAGTTGCGCTCCTATGTCCCCGGGGATTTCCACGTGCTCGGCACCGACGGATTCGGGCGCAGCGATACCCGCAGCAAACTGCGCGAGTTCTTCGAGGTGGACCGCAACTACATCACCGTCTGCGCGCTCAACGCGCTGGCCAGGCAAGGCAAGGTGAAAAAAGAAGTGGTTTCCCAGGCGATCAAGGACCTGGGTATCGATCCCGACAAACCCAATCCGTTGTACGTATAAGGGGACCGATCGTGGCGAGTGAAATCATCAAGGTGCCCGATCTGGGTGGCGCCGATAGTGTGGAAATTATCGAGATAAACGTCAAAGCCGGGGACCAGGTGGCCCCCGAAGACCCTTTGATGGTCCTTGAGTCCGACAAGGCTTCCATGGATTTGCCGGCGCCCAGGGGCGGCCAGGTCAAGAAAGTGCTGGTTAAGGTTGGTGACAGCGTTTCCGAGGGCGACGACATCGTCGAACTGGAAGCGGAGGAAGGAACGGAGGAAGCGGAGCAAGAAACGGCCAGCGAGGGGCCCGGCGAAGAGGAAGCCGGATCGGCGCCGGCACCTGAAAAACCGGCCGGCGAAGCGCCGCGGCAACCCTCCGCGCCCGCCGCCGAAGACTCTGCCAAAACAACCGGCGACGGTGAGGACCGGCCGCTGACATTGCCGGACCTGGGCACCGAGGACGAGGTGGAGGTCATCGAGATCAGCGTTGCCGCCGGCGACGAAGTGGCCGAGGGCGACACCCTGGTGGTACTGGAGAGCGACAAGGCCACCATGGACGTACCCAGCCCCCACGGCGGCGAGATTCTTTCCCTGACCGTCAAGGAGGGGGACAAGGTCAAGAGTGGCGACTCCATCGGCCGCATTCGCGCCGAGGCCGGGGGCGATGCCAAAGGCGCCCCAACGGCGGCTGCCGGGGAAACGACGGACCAACCGGAAAGCGCGAGCAAACCGGACAGCAAGGACGAATCGCCCGAAGCCGAAGAAAGTGCGGCCGCCGGCGAGGCGGTGTCGAGAACCGTGGAGTTGCCGGATCTGGGTACCGAGGATGAGGTTGAGGTCATCGAGATCAGTGTCGCCAACGGCGATACCGTCGGGGAGGGCGATACCCTGATGGTGCTGGAGAGCGACAAGGCCACCATGGATGTGCCCAGTCCCTTTGCCGGTAAAGTGACCGACATCTCCGTCAAGGAAGGCGACAAGGTCAAGAGCGGTTCCGCGGTGGGCAGCATCGAGACCGAAGCAGGGCCGTCGCCGCGCCCAAACCATGAGCCACAGGCCGCCGGGCAGGCACAGCCCGCCGCCGAGTCCGCGTCCCGGGAACCGGCATCGCCGTCCCCGAAAGCCGCTCCCGCCGACGACGGCGCTGCGGAGGGGCGACTCAGCGAACCCGAAGCGCCGGCCACGGAAGTCTACGCCGGTCCCGCCGTTCGCCAGATGGCCCGGGAGCTGGGTGTCGACCTGCGCAATGTCGAGGGCACCGGCAAGAAGGGCCGGGTCCAGCGGGAGGACGTCAATGCTTATGTGAAGCGGGCCCTGAAAACCGTGGGCGCTGCCCCTGCGCCGGCGGCCGCTGCCGGCGGCGGTATTGCCGCGGTACCCGATATCGATTTCAGCAAGTTCGGTCCGGTGGAGGATGTGCCCCTGAGCAAGGTGGCCCGCCTCACCGCCAGCAATATGGCGCGTAACTGGCTCAATGCGCCCATGGTCACCCAGTTCGACGACGCCGACATCACCGAACTGGAAGCATTCCGGAAGGAACTCAAGGCCGAAGGGGAGAAGCGCGATATCAAGATGACGCCCATTCCCTTCCTGCTGAAGGCCTGTGCCAAGGCACTGGCGGAAAACCCGGTCATCAACCGCTCCTGGCACAGCAGCGGCGGGAAGGTGATCCAGAAGCACTACTACCATATCGGCATGGCGGTGGACACGCCTCGCGGTCTCGTGGTGCCGGTGATCCGGGATGTGGACAAGAAAGGGCTGTGGGAGCTGGCGGAAGAAGCCGGTGTTATGGCTGCCAAGGCCCGGGACGGCAAATTGAGCGCCGCCGACATGCAGGGTGGCTGCTTCAGTATCTCCAGCCTGGGTGCCATCGGCGGACGGGGCTTCACCCCTATTGTCAATTCGCCGGAGGCCGGCATCCTGGGGATCTCCAAGGCCTCCATCCAGCCGGTCTGGAACGGCGCCGAGTTCGAGCCCCGGCAGATGCTGCCCCTGGGCTTTACCTATGACCACCGTGTGGTCAATGGCGCCGATGCCGGCCGCTTTATGACCTACCTGGTGGCGTTGCTCGGCGATATCCGTCGCCTGCTTCTGTAGACCGGAGGGTTTGCCGGCTGCCCGAGGCAGCTTCCATGTTCCCGGCGCAGGCGCAGGAGCTTCGATTCTCCTGTGCCGGCCATCACAGGAGTCGCAATGCAATTGCTTGTCGCCATCGGTGCACTTATCTCCGGCCGCGCCATTGTGGTGCGCCGCTTTATTGCCCTATTGGCCCTGGCCTGGGTTCAGGCGGCCATGGGTCAGTCCGAGCTGCCAACGGTGGTGGTGGAACCCGTGGCCGAGGGGCCCATCCGGATCAACCTGCCCCTGACGGGAACGGTGACCGCGCCCCGCGCCGCCTCCCTCTCGGCCCGTCTCGAAGGCCTGGTTTCGGAGCTGGATGTGGACGTGGGGGACAGAGTGGATAAAGGTGAAAGACTGCTTGCCCTCGACGACACCCTGGCCCGGCTCGCCCTTGAGCAGGCCCGGGCGGTCACGGCCGAAGCCGAGGTCAACCTGGAGGAGCAGCGCCGCCTGCTCGCCGAAGGGGAGAGTCTCTTCGCCAAGCGCTCCATTCCGGAAACCCGGTTGCGCGCCCTCCAGGCCCAGGCGCGCTTGGCACAAGCCACCCTGGCCCGGCGCCAGGCCGAGGAGCGTGAGCAGCGGGAACGGGTCGAGCGGCACCGGCTCACTGCCCCATTCGCCGGCGTTATCGCCGAACGTTCAACCGACCTGGGCGAGTGGCTCGCCACCGGTTCGCCGGCCTTCGAGTTGGTGGCGACCCGGCCATTGCTGGTGGATGTCCGGGTCCCGCAGGATTATTACGCCCTGGTCGACGAGGGTGTCGAGGCTTCCGTGAGCGCCGATAACGGGCCGGGAGACGCCCTTCCCGGTCGGGTGGCAACCCGCGTGCCGGTCAAGGACACGTCGACACGGACCTTCCTGGTCAGGGTCGCGCTCGATCAGGAACCGGCCCCCCTTACCCCGGGCATGGCCGCATCGGTCCGGCTCATTCTGGATACCGACGAAAGTGGGCTCAAGGTGCCCGCCGATGCGGTACTGCGCCATGCCGACGGTCAGACCGTCGTCTGGATCGCGGAACAGCGGGGCGAGACCCGGGTCGCCCGCCGGCGCGTGACACTGGGCCGGGTGCTCGGGGAGGCCTACGAGGTCCTGGGCGGGCTCGAAGCCGGTGAACTGGTGGTGGTGCTGGGCAACGAGAGGCTGCGCGATGACCAACGGGTCCTGGCCGAGTGATCCGGGCGAATCCGGTCGGGGAGGCCGGCTCCCCGTGATGGGACGAATCATCCGCCAGGGCACACTGCTCACCATCGTGGTGCTGATTATCTGTGTGCTGGGCATACTGGCGGCGCTGCGTATACCCGTTCAGATGATACCCGACCTGGAAGTGCGCACCATCACCGTGCGCACCAACTGGCCGGGAGCCACGCCCCAGGATGTGGAGAAGGAAATCCTCATCGAGCAGGAGGAGTATCTGCGCAATATCCCCGGCATGCAGCGCATGAAGTCCAACGCCACCACGGGCGGTGCGGAAATCGAGCTGGAGTTTCCCTTCGGTGTCGATATCAACGATGCGCTGATCCGCACCAACAATGCCCTGAGCCAGGTGCCGGATTACCCCGAGAACGTGGACGAGCCCCGGCTTTTTGCCACCTCTTTTTCCGAGAACTCCTTTATTTTCCTTCGTATCATCGCGCTCCCGGAATACGTCGGCGAAATCGACATCAACATGATGCAGGACTTCCTGGACGACAATGTCCGGCCCCGTCTCGAGCGGGTTCCCGGCGTCTCCCAGGCCTGGATAGGCGGGGGCGCGGAGCGCCAGATTTTTTTTCATGTGGACCCGTCGCGGCTGGCGTCCCGGGAACTCACCCTGGCGGATGTGCGCGAGGCCGTGCGGGACCGCAACCGGGATACCTCCGCCGGCGATATCGATGCCGGCAAGCGGCGCTACCTGTTGCGTACCATGGGCCGCTACGAAGACATCAAAGCGCTGGAGGAGACCATTCTCGCCCGTCGCGGCGATGCCGTGGTTCGGCTGGGGGATGTGGCCGCAGTCGCGTTCGGCCATTTCGAAATGCGCGACCGGTCGTTGTTCAACGGCCAGCCCAACCTGCTCATGGGCATACGCCGGGACACCGGCTCCAATGTCCTCGAGATCAAGGAGGCCATCGCCCCGGTGGTCGACGAACTGAACCGGGATGTCCTCCACCCGGTGGGCCTCGACATGGCGATTTTCACCGACGATGCCCGTTATGTGAAAGCCTCGGTGGCCAATGTCTGGCAGAACCTGGCCATCGGCATTGGCCTGGTGACCCTGGTCATGTACTTCTTCCTGCGCTCGGCCACAGCCACCCTGGTGGGTGTGGTGGGCATCCCCATCTGCACCATCGCCGCGTTCCTGGGATTGCTGGCGGCGGGGCGCACCATCAACGTCATCTCACTGGCGGGTGTGGCCTTCGCCATCGGCATGACCCTCGATAATACCATCGTTGTCCTGGAGAGCATTGAGCGGGAGCGGCGCCGGGGCAGGAGTCCCTTCGACGCCGCCCTGGGCGGGGTGACCCGGGTCTGGCCGGCGGTGCTGGCCTCCACCATGACCACCATCCTGGTGTTTACGCCCATTCTTTTCGTTCGCGAAGAGGCCGGACAACTTTACTCGGATATCGCCGTGGCCATCTCGGCGTCGATTCTGGCCTCCATGTTCGTGGCCATCGCCGTTGTGCCCACCCTCACCAGCCACCTGTCCATTGGCAGGAACAGGGACCGGGCCGACACACCACTGTCCCGGTTGACGGGACGCGTTTCCGCCGGCGTGGCCTGGCTGATCGAATCCCCAGGGCGCAGCCTGGCGGCGGTGGCTGGCCTCGCTGTGGGTACCGTCTTCGTGATCCTGGTGGTGACGCCTCCCGCCGAATACCTGCCGGAAGGGGAGGAGCCCAAGGTCTTTGCCTCCATGCTGGCGCCGTCGGGTTACAACCTGGAAAAAATGACGGAAATCAGCGACTCCCTCGACCGCTATTTCACCCCCTATATCAAAACCGGCGAGTCGGCGGTGAAGCGCGACGGCAGGGTGCCGCCAATTGCCTACCTGGGAATCCAGAGCAATCCCCAGTCCCTGCGGATCATCGCGGAGCCGGTTGATCCCGGCGATATGGATGCACTGATGACGGCAATCCGCGACAAGTACGCCGAGTACCCGGGGATGCGGGCCTTCGTAACCCGGGGGTCCATTATTACCAGCAACGACGGTGGCACCCGCAGTGTCAACCTGGACATTTCCGGGCCCGACCTGGGGCCGCTGTTCGAGGTGGCGTCGGCGGCCTACGACCGTGCCCACGAGGTGTTCGACAACCCTTCCGTGAATTCCGAGCCCGCTTCCCTGAGTCTGGGCCAGCCCCTGGTGGAAATCCGTCCCCGCTGGGAGCGCCTCGCCGAGATGGGCATGACCAGGGAGGACTTTGGCTATGCCGTGGCCGCGCTTACCGACGGTGCCTACGTGGGCGAGTTTTTCATGGGCGACGACAAAATCGATATTTTCGCCTTCAACGACCGGCGGGATACGGCCATGGCCCTGAACGAGTTGGGCGATCAGCCGCTCTACACGCCCCGGGGCGTGGTGCCGATTTCCGCCGTCGCCGACGTGGTGGAGACGGTGGCCACCGACAATATCCGGCGTATCAACGGCCGGCGCACGGTGACCCTGAATATTATTCCGCCCCGTTCCGTGGCCCTGGAGGAAGGGGTCGAGATAGTCAGGAAAGAGGTGGTATCGCAGTTGCAGGACAGCGGACGGATTCCCTACGACGTCGCCGTGGATATTTCCGGGGCCAGCGACCAGCTCCAGGCCACCCGCGAGGCCCTGGGGGGCAACTTTGTCGTGGCGGTGATCCTCGCCTACCTGCTGATGGTGGCGGTATTCGTTCACTGGGGCTATCCCATGCTGATCATGGCCACCGTGCCCCTCGGCATCGCGGGCGGCATTCTCGGGCTCTGGGCGCTCAACGGCATCAGCGGCGGGCTCTCCCTGCTGGGCTTTGCCACCGTGCAACAGCCCTTCGACATGATCACCATGCTCGGTTTCCTGATTCTGCTGGGCACCGTGGTCAACAATCCCATTCTTATCGTCGACCACACCCGGTACGAGCTCCGGGAGACCGGTTGCGACCCGGCCACCGCTATCCGCCGCGCCGTGGAAGTGCGCCTCCGGCCCATTCTTATGACCACCGTCACCACCCTGTTCGGCCTCTCCCCACTGGTGTTCATCCCCGGTGCCGGTACCGAGCTCTATCGCGGCGTGGGGGTGGTGGTAATGGCGGGCCTGCTTTGCGCGATGCTGGTAACCCTGGTATTCCTTCCGGCGTTGCTGATGCTCGTGTTGCAAGCACGGGAGCGTTGGCGATCCCGGCGTTTTTCAACGCCCTGAGTGACTTCGATACCCGAGCAACCGCTTGAAACCTGGATAAGAAATGGATTGGACGTTTTAAGCGCCAATCAAAAGAAAGGTGTCCCTGGAGTTAAATACTCTATGCTGGGTGTCATGTAAGCCATTGGTTTGGCCTTTTATGAAATTGGTATGAGACGACCCGGGACTTCGATGCGATGAAAATGGGTGCCGTTTTTCCCCAGACCGAGATCGGTGACGATCCCGGCGCCATAAGTGCTTTTGCCCAGGCCGTTGAGGACCTGGGGTTCGATCATTTGCTCGCCTACGACCATGTGGTGGGCGCCAGCGCCGCCGGCTACGGTAAGGAGCAGTTGCGCGGGCCCTATCGGGAGCAGCATATGTTCCACGAACCGCTGGTGCTCTTTGGTTTTCTGGCGGGGGTGACCCGGCGAATCGGGCTGGCAACCGGGGTCATGGTGTTGCCGCAAAGACAAACGGTGCTGGTGGCGAAGCAGGCCGCTGAAGTCGATGTTCTCAGTAAGGGGCGTCTGCGTCTCGGTGTCGGTACCGGATGGAACCATGTTGAATATACCGCTCTGGGCAAATCCTTCGCCGACAGGGGGCGATACCTGGATGAGCAGGTGGCGTTGCTGCGCAAATTGTGGACAGAGCCCCTTGTGGAATTCGAGGGGGAGTTTGAATCCGTACCCAATGCCGGTCTCAATCCCCTGCCCCGGCAGCGCCCCATTCCCATCTGGTTCGGAGGCATGAACGAAAAAGTCCTGAAACGCGTGGCCCGCACGGGCGATGGCTGGCTGCCCCTGTTCAAGCAGTTCGAACCGGGCATGTCCCGGACCCTGAGTTCGGAGATGGAGCCCAAAGCCATTATCGGGCGCATGCACGGGTATGCCCGGGAAGCGGGTCGAGACCCCGCAGCCATCGGTATCGAGTGCAGGATAAGCTGCTTTCGGCAGACAGAGGACGACTGGCAGCGAAATGCCGCGATTTTTCGTGAGGCCGGTGCCACCCACCTTTCGCTTGTCACCATGAATGCCGGTTTCGAAAGCGTTGACGACCATATAAAGGCGCTCGAAACCATGCGCGCCGCCGCGCGTGACTGAAAGCTAAGTTGTACGCACTTCGTCAATTGTCGGCACACAGCGCCATTGCTATCTTTAGTGAGGTGGTCGGCGTGTTCCTTGCTCGTACCCTGCTTATGAATTTTCCAGCGGGCAGAATGGGTGATTAATCGTGAAAAGTGCAAGATCGAATACTGTGAAACCACCTGAAAGGATCGAGGATGTCACCAGGGAATGGTTGACGTCGGCGCTTAGCGAAAAATTTCCCGGGACCGAGGTCTTGCATGTCACCTTCGGGGGAGCCAAGCGCGCCACGGGCACCAAGATCCGGTTGTTGCTCGAGTATAACGACGCGGGCCACAGGCACCGGTTACCGCCCACCATGTGGTTCAAGGGCGGTTACGAGCCCCATACCGAAAATGTGCGTACATCCCATGCCCGCGAAAGCCTGTTTTATAGCGAGATCGAGCCCCTGAAGCTGGTGAATTCGCCTGCGTGTTACTACGCGAGTATCAGTGACAGCGGAGACTTCGGTGTTCAACTGATCGAGGACCTCCTGCAACGTAACGCCTGGTTTGGCGATGCCCGAAATCCCGTGCCCCTGGCCACCGTGCGAGACGGGCTAAAGCAGCTTGCCCGCCTGCATGCCCACTGGTGGAAAAGTCCGGAACTGGACAGGCTGGGACCCGTGGGTGGTTCACTGGCCACGGATGGCATCGTGCTCAAGATCATGGGCAAACGGGACTGGGGCAATGATGGCTCCGGCGACGATGTGCCCGCCTGGGAAAGGGCAATGGAAAAGGACTATTCCCGGGACGTACCGGAGGCCTTGCGGCATTACGAAGCTGCGGTCGCCGGCATGGAGCGGCTTTGGGAACTGGACAGGCAATCGAACAACCTGTGTATGGTCCACGGCGACGCGCATCCGGGAAACCTGTTTTTCGAACAGGACGGCACGCCGGGCTTTCTCGACTGGCAACGCCTGATGCAGAGCGATTGGGGGCATGACGTCGCCTACTTTGTTATCGGCTGCATGGACATGGACGAAAGCGCGAGGCACGAGGAATCCCTGCTCAGGGGATATCTTGAGGAACTTGAAAGCCAGGGTGTGCGGGACCTGGACTGGGACCAAGCCTGGCTCAGTTATCGCCGCCACGCCATGTATGGGCTGGTGTGGAATACCGTACCCCCGGTGATGCAGCCTCCCGAGGTATGCGAGTTGGAAGCACTTCGCTTCAATGCGGCGGTAAAACGGTTGGAGACCCATGATGCCCTGTTCAATGATTAGATGCGGATGAACAAGGTGGCGGCTTATATGATGCCGGGTATTTTAAGGAGGGGTTGATTGCGAATCATCATTACCGGGGGCAGCAGTGGGATCGGTCGCGCGCTGGTTGAACTGTTCGCGGCCAGGGGAAACGGCGACGAGCTTCTTGTGGTGGGCCGCGACCGGAAAAAGCTGGCGGGAATAGCCGGCGAATTTCCCGGTGTCCATACAGCCGTGGCGGACGTGGGCGCGCCGGATGCCGGTCGGCAAATCGTCCGGGCAGCGGTCGATGCAATGGGGGGCGTGGACGCGGTGGTGAGCAACGCCGGCGGCATACTTCCGGGGCCCCTCAGCGATCTTTCCCTGGCGGATTTCGACCAGGTCATGGCTATCAATGTCCGGGCCACCTTCGCCCTGGCCCAGGCGGCCTATCCCTGGCTCAGGGAATCGCAGGGTTCATTGATTGCCGTCGGCTCCCTGTCGGGACAGTATCCCACTCCTTCGCTTGGGGCCTATAGTGTCAGTAAGGCGGCGTTGTCGATGCTGATTCAGCAGTTGGCGGCGGAGTGGGGGCCGGACGGCATCCGGTGCAATCTGGTGTCGCCAGGCACTACCCGGACCCCCCTGAATGCTAATCTCTATGATGACCCGGCAATCCGGAAAGTCCGCGAGGGCAATATTCCCCTGGGGCGAATCGGGAAGCCGAAGGATATTGCCGAGGTTATCTATTTTCTGCTCCAGCCCGAGGCAGGGTTTGTGACCGGCGTCGACCTGCCCGTGGATGGCGGCGCCCGAACCATGATGATGTCCCTCTACCTGCGCAATGAATGACTGCCAATAGGGGGCGAACAGGCAGGCCCGTGCCCATCGAAAAATAAATAGCTGGCGAGGAAGCTTATCCATGTCCACTGAAGCAGGCAAAGCACCCCGGATTTTCTACGGCTGGTGGCTGGTCGTGATCAGTCTGCTGGTGCAGAGTGTGGGCTTCGGCTCCTCGCTCTATGTCTACAGTGTGGTGGCCACTCCCCTGGGTGAGGCCTACCCGGGCGGAAGGGCCCTGGTGATGATGGGAGCCACTGGCGTGGTGCTGTGCGCGGCTTTGTTGTCTCCCCGGGTGGGTGCTTTGCTGGATCGCTTCCCCATTAAATGGATCATGATTGTCGGTTCCATCATTATGGGGCTGGGATTTATCTGGATAGGGCTCAGTCGGCATATCTGGCACGTGATCGTGGCCTATGCCCTCTTTGTCAGCGTCGGCCTGGCGACCCTCAGTCCGCTGACCTGTTCCACACTGCTTGCCCGCTGGTTCTCTAAAAAACGGGGCCTGGCACTCGGCATTGCCTCCCTGGGAACCCAGTTTGGCGGCTTGATCTTTCCACCACTTCTGGCGAATTTGATCGTCCTTTATGACTGGCGCGTGGCCATGCTCGGGCTGGGGGCGGGTATTATCCTGATCATGCCCTTGCTGGCCTATTTTCTGGTGGTGGACCGTCCGAAAGAAAAGGGTGGGGATCATGGCGCGTCGGCGGAGAGTCATGCCGATGTCTCTCGAAAGCATGAGTTCGGGGTGACTTTTTTCGACCTTTGCAGGCGTCGAGCCTTTGTACTTGTCGCCGTCGCCATCGCCTGTACCAGTATGGTCAACGTGGCTGTCATTACCAACCTGTCGCTGTTTGCCATCGATCTGGGTGAAAGTAACGAGAGTGGCGCCTACCTGGTCTCGGTCTTTTTTGTGTTGGGGATGATTGCCAGTCCCCTGGTGGGCCATTATTGCGATATCCTGAGTAACAGGCTTATTGGTCTGGTCCTGTTTGCCATCAGCGGCACAGCATCCGTTGTCTTTATGTTATCTGTCAATTACCAAACGCTCATGCTGGCAGTACTGTTGCAGGGCTTTGTGGGGGGCGGTGTTTTCCCCTTGCTGGCATCGCTGGTGGGGCGCATTTTCCAGACCCGCATCTACGGCCGGGTAATGGGGGCCATGACCTTTGCCATGTTGGCCACTACGGCTGTGGCGCCGGTGCTTTCCGGCTGGATTTACGACATTACCGGCAGTTACAGGCTGATGTTCCTGATCATGCTTTTGGTGACTTTGGTGGCGATGGCATGCCTGTTTCTTTTGAGAATGCCGGCATCGAATAACGATAAAATCGGTCCACAGTTGTCGCGGGCTGCGATATGACCTTATAACTGACCAGGCTGCCGAGTTGGGCCCGGTTTGTCCTGTGGTGAAAGGCACTCCTGTAAACGGCAAAATAAAGCCGCAAGAACAGGTGTTGATCCTTTATGAACGATGGCCATGATCAATAAAAATTTAACGGTAAAAAGATAGGGTAAAAAGATAGGTGAAATTACCTTTTTATTATTCTACGGTACCGGCAAGTAACCCTATTACTCCAAGGAAAATAATTCTGGCTTATAAGGAAAAGTGTCTACCCGGGAGTCCTTTATGAATACAACGGCCGAATCGCTGCTCGCCACCCAGGACCAGGTGCCGCACGGGTTTTACGATCGCCTGCGCGAACGCGGCCCGGTGCATTGGGACGAGGAGATGAAGGGCTGGCTTGCGCTCAGTTACGATACCTGCAAGACCGTGCTCAGCAACGAGGACCTGTTTCGCCACCCCTATGCCGATGCCGACGAGACCATGATCGCGGTCAAGGGCGGTGCGCGCAACATCACGGTGCTCCAGGGGGAGGAACATGATCGCATGCACCGCTATGTGCTGCAGATCTTCAGCCCCAAAAACATCAAGCTCTATATCGACCACCACATTGTGCCCACCACCCGCTACCTGATCGACCGCTTAAGGCCCCGGGGCCGGGCCGAGCTGTTCGAGGCCTTCTGCCAGCAACTGCCGTGCCGGACCTTTATGTCCCTGTTCGGCATGGATGCCCGTGACGACGCCTTTCTCGACCATGTCATGGCGTTACACGAGACCATCATGGAATGGGCCGGGGGCCGGCATTTCCACGGCCGGGAGCTGACGGACCGGGCGTTGGCGGCATCCCGGGAGCTCAACGACATCCTGATTCCCTACATCCGCCGGAGCCGGGACAACCCGGGCAACGACCTGATGGGCCGGCTCTGGGCCGAGGCGCCGGACCTTCTCGCGGGTGTTACCGAGGAGGACATGATCGCTACGTGCCGGGAGCTGTACCTGGGGGGCAGCGATACCACCGTGCACGCCCTGGCCAACGCCATCTACCTGCTGCTCAGCGACAGCGGCCTGTTCGAGGCGGTGGCGGCGGACCCGGCGGGCAGTGCCATGGGCAACTTTATCGAGGAAGTGATGCGCACCCACGGTTCCGTGGAGTACCGCTACCGGGTGGCGAACCAGGATATCGAGCTGGGCGGGCAGTGGATCCGCAAAGACCAGGTGATCTTTACCGTCAATGCCGCGGCGAACCGGGACCCGGCCCACTACGCGCAGCCGGCGCGGGTTGACCTGCACCGTCAGCGGCCCCGGGACCACCTGGCCTTCAACACCGGGCCGCGGGTGTGCGTGGGCTCGGGGCTGGCCCGGGCGGAGATGCGCACGGGCCTGGCGGCGTTGATCCGCGAGTTGCCCGGGCTGCGCCTGGATCCGGACGCCGAGCCGCCCCGGTTCACCGGTTTCTTCACCCGGTCCTACCGTCCGCTCAATGTGATTTTTAATTGACTTCAGCCTTTTGTGCTGGTAAGGAGTTATAGACCGGTAATTTTCCCCACGGCGTCGATTAGCTATCCAGGTCGCCGGTTGAGTGCTATCTTTGGATAGGTGAGAGGGGTTTCAATCTGAATTAATGTCCGCGCTCATCGTATAAGCAGCTTTTAACAGCATTAATTAGCAAAATTTTAATCGTCAAATACAAATACACGAAGGGGAGATCAATCATGTCGCAATCAATTCGCATGTCCAACCTGGCTGTTGCCGTCTCTCTGGGGATAAGCACAACCGCTCTCTACGCTCAGGAAGATGCTGAGCCGCAAGCCCGCTCGGCACTGATGCAAGAAGTGGTGGTAACCGCGCGTAAACGAGCTGCCGGGGAAGCTGTCCAGGATACGCCCATTGCCATGACGGCATTCGGGGAAGAGCAGTTCAAGGCCGTTTTTGCGGATGACCTTCAGGACCTGGGCCGATTGGCGCCCAACGTCGAATTGAAGTCTTCCAGCCAGGTCGGTGTACAGAACTTCCACATTCGCGGTATGGGTGTTACGGGTACAACCCCGTCCGACCAGCCGGCGGTGGGGGTTTTTCAGAACGGCGTATTCTGGGGCATGAACTACGGCTCCCTGCTCGACCAGTTTGACGTTCAGTCCGTGGAGATCCTGCGGGGTCCTCAAGGGACGCTGTTCGGCCGCAATGTGACCGGTGGCGCCGTGCTGGTGCAAACCAAGCGCCCGGAAGTTGGCGAGGGATTCGGCTTCGCCGCCGAAGGCATTTACGGTTCTTATGGCCGTCGTGATATTTCCGTGGCCGTCGAGGGCGACATTATCGAAGATACACTGGCGGGCAGGCTGGTGGTGCTCGACCGCAACCTGGATGGTTATTACGACAATCTGGTAACCGGTAAGGATTTCGGGGAATCCAACACCAGCCTTGTTCGGGGCACCCTGGTGTGGCAGCCGGTGGACGATGTGCAGGCCACGCTGATTGTCGATACCTACGAGGATGACGGTGACTCCACCGCCGCCATCGCCATTGAGAGACCGGGAAATCTTCCCGACCAGTTGGGTTTCGATCAATCCGAGGATTGGTGGGATATCCAGTTGAACGATCCTGGCGAGTCCGACGTCGAGGTGGATACCGCCACACTTGAGGTGACTTGGGATGTCGGTCAGGGAGTGGTTACCTCCATTTCCGGTTATCGCGAGACCGATATCTTCAACTGGACCGATTTCGACGGCACGCCCATTGTCGGTTTCAACCAGAGTATCAGTTACGAGCAGGACCAGTTCTCCCAGGAGTTGCGTTATGCGTCCAATCTCGCTGACTGGGGACAGTTCACCGTCGGCGCCTACTACTTCGAGCAGGAACAGAAGTACCGGGAAGGACGCGAGCTGGCACTGGGTGCGTTGGTATTTGCCACCGCCAGTAAGCTGGAGCAGGAATCCACGGCTGTCTTCGGTGAAATCGACTTCAATTTTGCCGACAACTGGACCTTTACCCTGGGCGGGCGCTATACCCAGGAAACCATCGATGCGCAGACCCGGGGTTTTGTCTGCCCGCTGGACAACAGCATAGCGGACGCTACCGTCAGGATCCGTACCTTCCTGCCGTGTGATCTGGGGCCGACCGCCGACGATGACTGGAACGATTTTTCGCCCAAACTGGCGCTCACCTGGGAGCCGGATGAAAACCAGCTGGTTTACGGCAGTGCCACCCGGGGCTTTCGTAGTGGGGGCTTCAGCATGCGGGGCAACGAACTCCTGCCGCCCTTTGACTCCGAACAGGTGACCGCCTTTGAAGTGGGTTATAAAGGCGATATGCTCGATAACCGCCTGCGCCTGAACCTGGCGATCTACCACAATGAGTTCGACGACCTTCAGCGGACCATCCTGGTGCCCAGCGTGACTGCGGGCGTGGTGCAGTCCACCGGCAACGCGGCCCAGGCGACCATTCAGGGCCTGGAAGCGGATATCGTCCTGCAGGCGACGGATGATCTGACCTTCACCTTCGCTTACGGGTACACCGATGCCTCCTATGATAAGTTCGAGGGCCTGGATGTGGACGGCGACGGTGCTTCGGATCCGGATCTGGCCGCAGACCTGGATTTTCCAAGGGTTCCGGATGAGACCTACAGCGCCACGGCGAATTACCTAGTGCCGCTGGGCGATGCCGGGGATCTGGCCTTCCGCGCCTCCTGGAGCCGGGTCGGTGCCCAGTACCATGACGACCTCAACAATATCCGGGAGCCCGCCTATGAACTCTGGGACGCCAGCGTGACCTATACCGATCCCTCGGCGCAGTGGACAGTGGCGGTCTTTGGCAAAAACCTCGGTAATGAAGAATATTCAATCTGGGGCGCGACGCTGGGGGCACTCGGTGAAAACCGCTTTGTGGGCGCGCCACGCACAGCAGGCATCAGGGTCAGCTACGAGTACTGATCCAATGGCCTGGGAGCATGGTTCCCCCACCAATGGAGCCCCGCTATTTCAGCGGGGCTTTTTTTGGTCCGTGTGGCAAAGGCCAAACAGGTACAGGTCGGCAGAGAACCGGAGAAGGTAAATGGATAATCCCAATTTGGCTACCGTGGTCCGTATCTATCAATGTATCTTTGGTGGTGAGGTGGACCGCATGGAGCCGTTGCTGGCTCCCGGTTTTTACCTCATAGAGGCCGAGTCACTGCCTTATGGTGGAGAATACGAAGGCTTCCAGGGGTTTAAAAGCCTGTTGCGAAAGGTCGCCGCTTTCTGGAACCGAACCCTGGTGGGAGAGGTGGAGCGGATGATCGCCGATGGCGACTGGGTGATAGCCGTTTTGCGTCTGCGGGGCAGGGACCCGAAAACCGGGGAGCGAGTGTCGATGTCGGTTTGTGAGGTCTGGGAATGCCGGGATGGCAAAGCGGTGGCGCTCTGGCCTTATTACTGGGATACGAAACGCATCAGCGATATGGCAGGGGACGGATGAATTGTCTCGACACGCAAAGGGCTCACTGAATAAGTCCCAGTTTCCGTGCTTTATCGATGGCACGGGTTCGCGGCCGGGTCCCCAGCTTGTCGTATATCTGCTGCATATACCATTTTATCGAACCTTCGGTCATGCCCAACTTGCTGGCAATTTCCCGATTGCGCAAACCGTGGGCGGCCATTCCGAGTATTTTAAGCTCGTTATTGGTGAGATTTTCATGGAGTCCCTCGACGACCGTCCCGTTTACATCCTCTTCATCGGTATCCACTATGGGGGAATTGCCCTCGAAAAATTGCAGTAGCTCGCTGGCAAACTGCTCAACGGAGTCGTCGGTAACCGGTTCCGGAGAATAGGCTTTCTGGAGAAGCGCCCGGATCAGTGGGCCTTCATCAAGGAAGCTGCGCTTGAAGTCTGCGTCTGAGGCACGGGTCAGCGCTTCCCGGAGCGGGCGTTGCGCTTCGTTCTCCTGGCCATCCAGGAAATGAAGTTGGGCATGCAGGAGGTTCCAGCGGATAAGTGACCGCACGGCTCCCCGTTTCGCACAAAATACGCGCCAGTGTTTGGCAACATCGAGCCCCTGCCGGATGTTGAGTGTGGCAATTGCTATCCTTACCCAAATACTGGCAAGTAATTCCTGGCGCGTGGTGACGCCCGTTTCGGGGAGAGGTGGGGTTTCATTGAGAGAGATTCCCGCGTTTTTCGCATAGTTCATGCCTTCTTCGGTCCGGCCATCCTGGAACAGATATTTGACGCGCTCGTCTATAAGGCCAAGCCGGAAACGTTCGAGTTGGCGGTCCAGCGCGATGACCATTCCCTCGTCGAGAGCCTGGAATGCTTCCTGGGTATTGCCCCGGGCACGATGCAAGCGGGCCAGAGTCAGCACGCCGGGCATGAGCTGGTCGATATAACCCAGCTTCCGGGCCGACGGCAGGGCATCGGAAATCAACTTCTCCGCCTGTTCGAGGTCGTTGCGCTCATAGGCCATTTCGGCCAGTGGAAGAGCAGGCAATGAGGCAAGTGCGGACCTGGGGCCGGAGAACTCAATCGCCTTTTGCAGCCCTTCTTCCAGGGCCTGGCGGGCCGACGTGGTCTTTCCGGCAAAATACAGCGATGGGCCAAGGTCGGCGCGAAGGGCCGGAACCAGCATGGAATAAGGCGAGCGGCTTTCCACGCCCTTGACCGCGAGCCACAGCTGTTCCAGGTCATCGAGTTTGTATTGCTCCCTGCGTGACAGGAGAAGATGACAGTAAGTGGTTCCAACCATGTAGGGGTGTTCCATTTCCGGAAAGTCATCCAGCAATTGGCGACACTGTTTTTCCAGCGTTATGACATCGTCGCGGGCGGAAGTGAGGAGCATTTGCCGATGCAGCAATAAATAGCGTAATTCGCGCAACTGCGTCGCGCCAAGGGATCCCGAGGATTCCAGTTGTTCAATACACTCCCGGGCGGTGTCAAGAATTTCCTGGCTTCGCTCAAATCGCATGCCCCGGGTATGGAACCAGGACAAAGTGAGAAGGATGCGAGGCTGCCGGTTGATGATCAGATCGGGAATCCTCGCCGAAAAACGGGCAACCTGGCGTATGTTGCCGCTGTAGGTAAACCCCAGGGAGCTCTCCTCCAGGAGTTCTGCGGCGTAGTGCATGTCGCCTGACTGCAGGGCATGTTCCATTGCTTCGGAGAAGTAACCTTCCGCCCAGAACCATTTGGATGCACGTCGATGCAGTTGGTACAGAAGTTCCGGGTCATTTTCGCCGAGTAACCGGGAGAGATATTTGGCGAGCAGGTGATGATAGCGGTACCAGTGACGTTCTTCGTCCAGTTGGAATAGAAACAGGCCCTTGCTCTCCACTTCGTCAATCATTTCCCGGGCCATATCCTGGCCTGTAACGGCATTGCAGAGTTCCGGACAAAAGCGTTCCAGGATGCAGGTCTTGAGCATAAAGTCACGGATCGCGCTGTTTTGTGGAGAAAGCACCTCCTCGTTGAAGTAGTCGGCTATCGTCCGGTTACGGCCGTTAACCGTACTCAACAGTTTTTCCGGCGTCACACCCCGTCTCATGGCAAGCGTCGCAAGCTTGAGGGCGGCAATCCAGCCTTCGGTTCGTTCAAGGAGAGTCTTCGTGATCTCGTCGCCGAGCGGGCTGGCAAGGTTGTGGTTCAGGAATAGCCGTGTCTCACCCAGGCTGAATTTGAGTTCCTGGGCATCGAGTTCCAGTAATTCGCCCAGCGTTCGGGCGCGAGCCAGAGGCAGTTCAGGCTGTGTTCTGCTGGCAATAATGAAATGGGTGTTTCCTGGTGCCTGCTCGATAAGCCTGCCCACGGCGCTGACGGCACCATCGCTGAGTAAATGGAAATCATCCAGGAAGAAATAAGTGGGCGAGGCAACGCTTTCCAGCGTCTCCAGAAGGAGGTCCAGTAAGTAATCGGCAGAAGCCAGTCCTCCGGTATAGGCCGCCTCGCCCGGGGCCGGTTGGGTTTCATCAACGTGTAAAGCCGCTATCAGATAGCCAAGGATGTCCACGGCTTCTCCGATGGTTTTGTCAATGGTTAGCCAACGAGGCGAGTACCCCAAATCCTGCAAGCGTCGGTACCATTGGACCATCAGGCTGGATTTGCCGAACCCTGCAGGTGCCATAAGCAGACTCACGCGGGCATGCACTGCCTCGTCGAGACGGTGCTCGAGCCTCGGCCGCTGGGTGAGGTCTGAATGGAATCCCGGTGGGCGGAGCTTTACGCGCAATATTTTCATCTTTATCCCGGTATCAGATGCAGGTCGGTCTGCGATGCGCGAATGCTTTGACGCCAATGAAAAGAGTCTGGCAAAGGTCTATCATGATTGAATTGTACCCTTTCTAACTTTGGATAGGAGACTGGTTACTGCCAACCATCGAGAATTCTCCCTGCTTTTTGCGCGACCGGCAACCGGTTCGATTTGATAGTGATGCGCGATTTACCCGTCTTATCGGGAAAACGGCCCCAGTAAGGAAATACCATGAGTGATAAAACCGTCGCAAGCAGTGCTGAATCATTTGAAATCGGTGATCTTCGAATCACGCTTTCGGGTGTGATTGCTCTCCTTAAAATGAATCGCCCCGAAAAACTTAATGCCATGGGAAGTCGGTTCTGGGGGGATATGCGCGAGGCTCTTGCCCGGCTCGAAAACGACGGGCGGACTCGCGTTCTTGTTATCACTGGTAGCGGGGACAAGGCTTTCTCTGCGGGTGGCGATATCGCCAGCTTTGGCGAGATGAAGACCATGACCCAGCGGCGTGAATACCAGGCGAACGTCATGGACACATTTATCGCCCTGGAAAATAGTCGTCTGCCCGTCATTGCCGCTGTGAACGGCTATGCTCTTGGTGGCGGGTGTGAGCTGACACTTGCCTGCGATGTGGTCATTGCCTCCGACAGGGCCGTATTCGGGATGCCGGAATCCGCATTGGGGCTCGTGCCAGGTTTCGGTGTATTGCGTGCCCCTTCGGTCATCGGCCGTCAGATGACCAAGATGATGGTAATGGCCGGGGAGCGACTTGACGCCCATCAGGCGCTGCAATGCGGCCTGGTTCAGCGTGTTGTTGTACACGAGCAGTTGATGTCCGAGGCCAGAAACATGGCCACGAAAATTGCCGAGAACTCGCCGCTGGCCCATGCCGTTGGCAAAAAATTGATCAACCGGGGGATCGACCGGGCCGAATTTGATTATTCGGTAGAGGCTCTGACGGTACTACAGTCATCGGAAGACGCTGCCGAGGGGGTGCGGGCCTTTCTGGAAAAGAGGAAGCCGCAGTTTCCGGACCCGGGAGCTGCTTCCTGAGCGGAAAAAGCTTCCACTTTCCAAAGATAGGACCGCCGTTTATTTTCTTGCGATAGCCTGAAACCTTGGACGAATCTGACCAGTCCGGAGTATAGATTCAGATGGACGATGACACCCCGAAAAATCAGCTCACTATGCAATCGCTTATCGCCGAGCTGGGCCGTCGCCAGGCCCGGGCCCGGGAGATGGGCGGCGTCGATGGCTTGAAGCGGCACCGGGAATCCGGTCGTCTGCCGGTGCGCGAGCGGATCTCTCTGCTGCTTGACAATGATGAATCCTGGTTTGAAATCGGTGCTCTGGGCCTGCCCGAGCTGCGCACCAGCAGGCATGTGCCTGGCGATGCGGTGGTGACCGGGTTTGGTAAGGTCGATGGACGCAGAGTCGGAGTGATCGGTATTGATTCGAGTGTCGTAGCGGGAACCACGGCGCCCACCAGTATGCGCAAGCAGGGCCGCTTGATCGAGCATGCGCAAAAGCACGGCTTTCCGCTCGTTATGCTTTGCGATGCCGATGGCGGCCGCATTCCCGACGTGATGGGGTGGCGTTTCAGTCATCTGCCCCTGGATTTTAAATCCTTTCTCAAGCCCACGGATGGCGGCCCATTGATTCCACGGGCCGCGGCGGTACTGGGCCCGTCCTACGGCGATTCAGCCCTCCATGCCTCCACCGCCCATTTTGTCGTTATGGTGAAAAACGCCTCCCTGGCGCTGGTGGGGCCTTCAGTGATCGAGTCCGCTACCGGAGAACAGTTGACTGATGCGGAACTGGGAGGTGCCGACCAGGCACTGGCCATCGGCAACGCCCATATGGCGGTGGCTGGCGAAGACGATGCCATGGACGCCATTGCCGCGTTCCTGTCCTATTTTCCCGCCAATGCCGGTTTGCCCGCCCCGGCGGCGCCGTCCCGCAACCCTGCTGTATCTCCCGAGGAGTTGGAAAACATCGTGCCCCTGGGGGCGAAGGCGGGTTACGACATGTACCGGGTTATCGAAGCCATTGCCGACGAAGCCAGTGTTTTCCCCTGGGCCGATGACTGGGGTCCCGCCCTGTTGACCTGCTTTGCCCGCATCGAGGGAAATCCCGTGGGTATCGTCGCCAATCAGCCCATGGTGCTGGCCGGGGCGCTGGATGCCCACGCCCTGACCAAGGAACACGATTTTGTCGACCTCTGTGACAGTTTCAATATTCCCATCGTCTTTCTTCACGATGTTCCCGGCCTGATGGTGGGTACCGAAGCGGAGAAAACCGGCATTCTCAAGGCCTATGAAAAACTGGCCCTGCGAATTTCCGAGGCGGCCGTGCCCAAGGTAGGGGTGGTTCTGCGCAAGGCCTATGGGGGTGGCCACTTTGCCATGGGAGGCAGACCTACCCATCCGGATTTTCTTTTTGCATGGCCTTCCGCCGAGATGGGTTTTATGGCGCCGGAGACCGGAGTCCAGACAGTCTACCGCCGGCGCCTTGAGAAGGTAGCGAAAGAGCAGGGGGACGAGGCGGCTGAAAAGCTGGCGGCCGAGTTGTTCGACGAGTGGGTGACTGAATCCGAGCCCTGGGAGGCGGCGGCTCACCTGGCCCTGGACGATGTCATCGCACCGGCCGACACCCGGCGCGTGATCGCCGCAAGCCTCGACATTGCCTGGGGTGAGCATCCGGTGAGAGTGGCCAGGCGGTAAGTCTGCCATGGTGTCAATGACCAAGAAAGAAAGGAGCAGACCTTGCTGACGTCAGTGCTGGTTGCCAATCGCGGTGAGATCGCCGTGCGCCTGATTAGAGCCTGCAAGGGGCTGGGCATCCGCGCCGTGGCGGTCTACAGCGAAGCGGATGCCGGGGCTTTGCACGTGCGGCTTGCCGACGAAGCCTATCTGCTGGGCCCCGCGCCGGCGGCACAGTCCTATCTGAATGTGGACAGAATCCTGGCCGTCTGTCGCGATGCCGGGGTCGAGGGCGTTCATCCCGGCTACGGCCTGCTGAGCGAAAATGCCGATTTCGCCGCCGCCGTTGTCGGTGCCGGTCTCGTCTTTGTCGGCCCCGAGCCCGACACGATCGCCCGGATGGGGGATAAGGTGGTTGCGAGAGAAGCCGCTAAATCCTGCGAAATTCCTCTACTGCCGGGATCCGACGGTCCGGTCGATTCCTTGCCGGCTGCGGAACGAGTTGCCGAAGAAATCGGGTATCCGCTGGTGGTCAAGGCCTGTTTTGGCGGTGGCGGACGCGGGATGCGTGTTGTTCGCGAGGCCCGGCAACTCAGAGAGGCGCTCGAACAGGCGGAGCGTGAGTCGAGCGCGGCATTCGGCCGCGGCGAAGTCTACCTGGAGCGCTACGTGCCACAGGCGAGACACGTGGAAGTGCAGGTTCTCGCTGACGGCCAGGGGGGAGTAATCCATCTGGGAGATCGGGACTGTTCGGTTCAGCGCCGACACCAGAAGCTGGTGGAGGAGGCGCCGGCCCCGGCACTTCCCGAGGGCGTCCGCCGCAGTCTGCGCGAGGCGGCCGTGCGTCTCGCCAGAAGTGTCGGGTATCGAAGCGCCGGTACTGTCGAGTTTCTCGTCGATAGCCGGGAGAATCACTATTATTTTCTGGAAATGAATACCCGGCTTCAGGTGGAACACGGTGTTACGGAGCTGGTGACCGGGGTCGACCTGGTGGAATGGCAGCTGAAAATCGCTGCGGGAGAAGTTCTCGATTTCGATCAGGATCGGGTGACCATTCGCGGTCACGCTATCCAGGCCCGTATCGGTGCCGAGGACCCCTGGGAGGGTTTCCGGCCCTGTCCAGGACGTATCGGCGCCTTGAAACTGCCGCTGGGTCCCTGGTTGAGGCTCGATTTCGGCGTTGAGGGCGGCGACGATATTCCCGCCTTCTACGATGCCATGTTCGGCAAAATACAGGCCTGGGGGCAAAACCGTGAAGCAGCGCGACAACGGCTGGTTTCTGCCCTCCATGACTTCGAGGCGCCCGGCGTTCAATCCACGGCGCCTTATCTCCGTCACGTTCTGGAACAGAGCGATTTTATCGAGGTCAGGCACCATACCGGCTCGGTGGAAAGCAGCTGGCAACCCGAGGATATTGAGCGGCCGGTGATGGTCAGTGACGCGCCGCCCATGCCTACCGGGAAACCGGAGGATTCGATATCGGAACGCCGGGTCAGTCTGAGTACGTCCCGCGGGACGCTCGATATCGCTGTCTACGGGCGCATTGGCCATAGCCGTGCCAGCGAGGCGGCGACAGGCGCGCCTGCGGCCAAAAGGCAGAGCGATCCGGAGCGCCAGGCCGAGCCTGTGGCACCCATGGATTCTACCGTGGTTAAAGTTCCCGTCGCGGCCGGCGATCGGGTTTCAAAGGGGGACACGCTGGTGATCCTGGAAGCCATGAAAATGGAACTGCAGATCACGGCACCGTGGGACAGTGTGGTCGAAGATGTCCTGGTTGAGGTGGGGCAGACAGCCAGGCGGGGGGCACGGCTGGTTTCTCTCTCCGGCAAGGAGGGCAACGAGGTTAAACCTGGCAGTTAGTGTAAACGGGTCCCGGCATAATCGAATGGGGGTAGAGTATGGCAGCATCAAAAGGAGCGGCTCTTGTCACCGGCAGTGCCGGCGAATTGGGAACTGCGATCATCAAATCATTGAAAGGGCAGGGTTATGAGGTGGCGGGCCTCGACCTGCGAGAGTCCCCGGAGCTGGAGGCTGACCGCAATTACCGCTGCGATCTTGCCGATATTGACCAGGTCGCCGGAGTCCTTCAGAAAATAGAAACCGATATGGGCGGGATCGATGTCCTTGTCAACAATGCCGCCTACTATCAGCACACCCCTTTTTTCGAACTCAGTGTCGAACAGATCCACAAGACATTGTCGGTCAATGTTACCGCTCTCGTATTTCTGTGTCAGCGCGTGGCAAAGCGGATGATCGATGACGGGAAGGCCGGCGTCATCGTCAACATGGCCTCGATCGCGGGCCGTAACGGCAGCTCCCAGGCCGACTACGGCGCCTCCAAGGCCGCGGTAATCAATCTCACCGCAACGTTGGGACGGGTTCTCGGTGGCCAGGGTATCCGCATTAATGCCGTGGCTCCCGCCCTGATCGCCACCGGCATGGGCACTCGCCTCGGCCCCGGTGTCAGGGAGCGCTTCCTGGAAATGACGCCGTTGAAACGGGCCGCGGAGCCGGAAGAAATCGCCCAGGTGGTCGCTTTCCTGGTGAGCAACGGGGCAAGTTATGTTAACGGTACGACCATCGATGTCCATGGCGGCCTTTGAGGCGGTCGTGGATACAGGGCTTGAGTCACAACACCGTGCCAACCCGGCAAGGTGGCCCTCGCATGGGTGATTCCATGGCAGCAGCGCCGCCGGTTTCCCGGCCCGTTCTGCAGGACAATGGCTACGCCTGGTGCGTCCTTGCGTTTTTGACCCTGGCCTACACCCTGGCTTTTATCGACCGCCAGTTGCTCAACCTGCTGGTGGACCCCATCAAGCAGGACCTGTTGCTATCGGATACCCGGATCAGCCTGCTCCAGGGGTTGGCCTTTATGGCCACCTATATCGCCTTCGGGCCCCTGTTCGGACGCTGGGCCGATATGGGCAACAGGCGCAATATTCTGGTGTTTGGCGTCACTCTCTGGAGCACTTTTACCCTGCTGTGCGGCATGGCCAGCAGTTTCTGGGGGCTCTTTCTCGCCCGCGCCGGTGTCGGTGCCGCCGAGGCCTGCCTGGCGCCGGCGGCCTGGTCATTGCTGTCGGATTACTTCAGCCGCGAGCGCCTGCCCCGGGCCATGAGCCTTTTTCTGGTGGCTCCCTACCTGGGCGGCGGCCTGGCCCTGATTACCGGTGGGGCGGTCATTGGCACCCTGGCGGGTCTGGACGGGTTGCCTGCCTGGCTGGCGGCTTTTACGCCCTGGCAGCTGACCTTTATCGTGGTCGGCATGCCCGGTATCCTTCTCGGCCTGTCCATGTTCGTTATCCGTGAACCCGCCCGCTCCAAAGCCGGGGGCGCGGGTGTGGATGACCGCGCATATACCCTTCGTGAGGTACTGGCCTTTCTTGTGGCCAGGCGGGATTTTTATGCGCGCTTTTATGTGGGAGTTTCCCTGCTGGTTATTATCCTCTATGCCCTGCCTGCCTGGATGCCCGCCTTTTTGATGCGGCATCATGGTGCCGATGCCGCCACGGTGGGTTACCACTACGGCATCCTGGTTGTGGTGATGGGGTCGGTGGGGGTGCTCTCCGGTCCCTTTTTCGGGCGCTGGTTGATGTCCCGTGGCCACGGGGATGCCCAGGTGCGGGCCGCCGCCATTGCCTGCCTCGGGGTTATCCCCTTCTGTGCCGCGCTTCCGCTTGTGCCCAGTTACCAATGGGCGCTGGTGATGGCCGCCGGGGCCACCTTCTTTTACAGCCTGCCCCAGGCCATGTGTGCCTCCGCCCTGCAGATGGTCACCCCCAACCGCATGCGCGGGGTCGCCGTGTCACTCTATGTCTTCGCCATTTCGGTCTTTGGCCTCGGCCTGGCCCCGACGGCAGTGGCGCTGGTCACGGACCTGGGATTTCGTGATACCGCTCGGGTCGGGGAGTCGCTTGCGATTGTCTGTGTCCTTTGCGCCGCTACCGGTGCCTGGCTGTTGTTCACGGCACTGCCCCGTTACCGAGAGGCCCTGGTCCGGGAAGAGGCTTTTTAGGCGCTGTTTTTATAAACCGATATACAGCCCCGGTCAGGTGGGGCTGGAAAATCAGGAGGGTATGATGACCGAAACAACCAGCAAAGCGCAGCCGAGCATCGTGGATTTCGCCGACAAGGACATTTTCCCGTTTCTGGAGCAGTTGCGTTCACAGGGCTCCCCGGTATGGGATGAAAAGGCTCAGGCCTGGCTGGTGCTCGACTATGACCAGTGTGTGGAGGCGGAAGCCACGGAAGAGGTGTTCGGCAATGTCTATATGAATGCCGACCCGATCCTGGAACGGTTAAAGGGCGGCAAGGCCAATATCACCTTCAGCCAGGGGGCTGAACACGCCCGCTTGCGCAAATTTCACCTGGCCCTGCTGGCGGCGCCGCCCGTGGAATCCTACCGGGTAAATCACGTGCGCCCCATCATCGATTTTGCCCTGGATCGTATTGTCGATCGTGGTCGTGCCGACCTGATGCAGGATCTGGCCGCCCAGATTGTTCCCCGGGTGATCTGTTCCCTGATGGGAATTCCCTGGGAAGACGATGCCAAAGTGGCGCGTATCCTCGAGTTGAATGACGCCATACTCCGTTTTGTCGGTGCCAACTATCAGGGCGACGACTTACGGGAAAAAGCCCTGGCCGCCTCCGGTGAGCTCAACCAGATGCTATTGCCGTATATTCGTGAACGCCGCGAAAATCCAACGGAGGATTTTATCAGCCGGGTATGGCTGGAGGCGCCTACCGAATACGGCGATGATCTTACCGAAGCGGACGCCGTCGCCATCTGCCGGGAACTCTATTTTGCGGCCAGCGATACCACGATCCACGGTACCGCCAATGCCCTTTATCTGCTATTGACCGATCCGGCCATTCGCGAGCGGGTCCACGCAGATCGGGGCAAGGCCCTGAAAAGCCTGGTTGAAGAGGGGCTTCGACTCTACAACGTGGTCCAGTTGCGGCACCGGCTGGCGAGGATGGATACGCAACTCGGCGGTCAAACCATCAGGCAGGGGGAGATGATCCTGCTGGTACATGCCGCGGCCAATCGCGATCCTGCCCACTACGAGTGTCCTGCCCACGCCGATCTCGACCGAAAAATGGCCGCAGATCATCTGGCGTTTGGCCGCGGGCCCCGATCCTGTGTCGGCGCCCAGTTGGCCAGGGTCGAGATGCGGGAAATCCTGGGGTCGGTACTGGATCGGTTGCCCAACGTGCGTCTCGACCCCGACGCCGAACCGCCCCGTTTTTCGGGGTTCTATATCCGCTCCCATCAGCCGCTGAATGTTGTCTGGGATAGCTGAAAAGCAAAAACCATCAGTCGGTGGGCCGCCGTGGTTCGGCGCATCCAGGCGAGAAGTGGTGTGCGTGTTGCTGATATTGCAGGCAAATCTGGGAATGCGGCTATGTGGATCAACGTAACGACAATCGGTGACCTGGTGGACCGCCAGGCGGAAGTCAACGGGGATACAGCCCTGGTAATGCCGGGCGTCAGGCTGACCTATCCGCAGCTGTCCGCGGCCAGCGACCGCTTTGCCGCCGGTCTCGCGGGTCTCGGGGTCGAGCGCGGCGACAAAGTCGGGATTCTGATGCCTGCCGGTCTCGACTACGTGTTGGCGCTTTTCGGCGCGGCCAAGATAGGCGCTGTGGCGGTGCCCATTAACGGGCGATTCAAGCGCCACGAGGCGGGCTATGTCATCGGGCATGCCGATCTGAAGGTGATGCTTACCGGGGCCGATCCGCATGGCATGGATTATCCGGCCCTGGTGAGCGAGATCATTTCTCCCGATGGCAAAGGCTCGGGCGGCGATGAGTCGGAACTCGTCTCGACCCTGTCCCATGTCGTTTGCCTTACCGGCCGTGTTGACGGATTCCTGTCACGGGCGGACTTTGAAGCAGCGGGCGAAGCCGTGTCTTTTGATGAAATCAAGACCCGGCAGAAACGTGTCCGGGTCAGGGACATCGCGCTTTTGATGTATACCTCCGGGACAACCGCCCTGCCCAAGGGGTGCCTGTTGACCCATGAGGCTTTGACGCGCCAGGGAGAGAAAGTGGCGAAGACCCGTTTTTTCCTGACTCGGGGAGAAGGGTTCTGGGATCCCCTGCCGCTCTTTCATTGTGGCGGTATTGTGCCCATGCTGGGTTGCTTTTCGGTGGGTGCGAAGTATTGCCACGCCGGGCATTTCGATGCCGGGCAGGCCATCCGCACAATCGAGAAAGAGCGTTGCACGGTCCTCTATCCATCCTTTGAAGCAATCTGGTTGCCGGTTCTGGAACATCCCGATTTCGGTAAGGCCGACTTCAGCCATGTCCGTCTGATCCAGAATATTGCCACTCCCGAGCGCATGGCCCAGTTTGAGGAGCGTATGCCCTGGGCCAAACAGGTTACATCCTACGGTTCGACCGAATGTGCGACCAACCTGACCATGGGGCTGCCGGACGAACCCTTCGAAGTTAGGGCAAAAACCCTGGGCAAGCCGGTGGAGGGGATGGAAGTGAAGATTACTGATCCCGAAACCGGTGAGAAGCTCGGTCCGGGCGTGATGGGGGAGCTCTGTTTTCGTGGTTATTCCTGCTTCGAGGGTTACTACAAAGACACGGCGCAGACTGCCGCTGCCTTCGACAGCGATGGCTTTTTTCATTCGGGTGACCGGGCGAGTATCGACCAGGGTGGCAATCTCGTCTTCGGCGGACGCCTCAAGGATATGCTCAAGGTTGGCGGTGAGAATGTCGCCGCCATCGAGGTGGAGGACTTTCTGATACGGCATCCGGCTGTGAAGGTGGCTCAGGTGGTTGGCGTGCGGGATGAGCGCTATGGCGAAGTTCCGGCTGCTTTTGTCGAACTCAGGGAGGGTGCGACGGTCTCCGGGGCGGCGCTTGTCGAATTCTGTATGGGCGCCATTGCCACCTACAAAGTGCCCCGCTATGTTCGCTTCGTGACAGAATGGCCCATGTCCGGGACCAAGGTCAAAAAATTCGAACTGCGCGACTCGCTTACCGGTGAACTGGACGCAAAAGGGATTCGGGAGGCGCCCCGGCCCGGATCGAAAAAGTAGTTTCTAATGGATAAAGCGGTCATTGCCAGACTGGGTTTCAAGCCAATCATCGTCTTCCATAGTGAGTTTTTCGGGGTCACCCGAAAAATCCCGGCGACTGTTATTGACAGGATTTGCCTGGTCGAATCGTTCCGGTTGGAGAACGTAGCAGCCTCCCATATGAGAGGGACTGCCGCTCCAGGCCTCACTGGACCGGCCTTTCGAGATAAAGATACCCCGCCGCAGGACGGTGGCCTGTTCTATTCGTTCGTCGCTGAGCGTTGCGGCGTATAGAAATTTTCTGAAACCGCCGCGCAGGTCGACACCGCTGAACTCATCATCGGAGATGATTCGGTCTGTCGAAAATTGCCAGTCGAGCACCTTCTTGCCATTCATCCACAAAACAGCAGGGCGGGGATCGCCGTCCTCGGGATCGTCGACCCTGATATCGTAGGTTTTCCAGCTCTTTTCCTGAAAGGCGGTAGCTGCCGTCAGGCAGGCGAGGTCCAGCTGGTGGGTGCATTGTTGCAGGCGATCGGTGTAGTTGGTGAGTGTCAAAACAGAAGCGTCCAGCGGTTGGCCAACCAATACCTGCAGTTGTTCGCCTGCCGCCGGGCAGAGACTGAAGGGATAACGGATTGGCTCACACGCTGTATCGACAATGAATTTGCCGTCGTGTCGCAGGGCGACGCGGAAATGATGGAAGTCGTCTTCCAGTGTCCCGCGAACCTCGCCGGACCCCGCAACGATGCGGATACGGCGTCTCAGTGCGCCCATGGTGCTTTGCCCGGTTGCTGTACTGTCATGGGTTGAGCCGTCTCGAAATAAAGCCTGACCTTAGCAGTTTAACCGGCTCCATGCACAGGGCCTCCTATCCTAAGATAGAGCCATTGGCGATTTCCCGTTCTGGCCCGTAGGCTCGTCGGTGGTTGCAGAAATCTCAGGAGAAATCCGGCGCTGTAAGCAGATGTGAGCGCAGTGAATCCCGCTTTTCCGGCGTCAGGCCTGCTTTTTCTTCCAGAAAGCGGTCCAGGGAACCGGCGCTTTCTTCGATCCGGGTCAGCGCCGTTTCCAGGTAGACCGGGTCAGCCCTGAGCATGGGCGCGCGCGCATCCGGGGCCAGGGCAAGGCCCGGGTGTATTTTGTTGAAATGATTCAGCCGCGGCTGCCGGAAACGCCGGATAAAAGTTTCCAGGTCGACTGTTGTGTTGGTGAGACTGTAATCCTCGAGGATCGTCGACCGCGGAACGCCTACGGCATGGAGCAGGAGGGCGGCGGCGAGCCCGGTCCGGTCCTTGCCAGAGGCACAGTGGAACAACAGGGGTGTTCGCCGTGCCAGGATGGCATCCAGCAGGATTCGAAGGTGGGGCACCATCGTCTGCTCCATGGCTCGGTAAAAGTTCAGCATAAAAACTTTTACGTCTTCGGCGGTCTGCTTGTGCTTGTCCGGTTGGGAGTTGCCGGTCTCTCCCGGCGCGACGGTACTGTCCGGCACCAGGATCGCCGTGGCGGCGTCCGGCCAGCGCGTGGGTTCCCGCTCTCGTTCACCGGCTTTGCGCAGATCCACGATGGTGCGAATATTGAGCGCGGCAATGTTTGTCTTGTCGCTGTCAGTCAGGTAACTCAGGACTCCGGAACGGAACAGAATGCCGGACCGGAGACAGTGCCCGTCCGAGGTTTTATAGCCTCCCAGATCCCTGAAGTTGCAGCCCCCCTCGAGGGAGAGATGAATAGGGTTGTGTCGGTCGGTCATGGCTTTTTAACCGGTGTTCGGGCCGGTTCGTGGGCGCAGTGCCGTGCTATCGGCTGTTCGGAGCCCATCAGTCAGTGAGCAATACCGACTGTACCCGGGCGCGCCGCTGCGAGGTCAAGCCCAACCGGTCTTCCAGGTAGCTGTCCAGGCAGCCATGCTCCTGCTCGATCTGGTCCAGGGCCGCCACGAGAAAATCTTCGTGGGCGGCCATGAGCATCTGGCGAACAGCCGTGGGAATGCTGGTCAGGGGATGATCGGGATCATTGAGGCCTAATCCCGCAAAACGGTGTCGGTTGAAGAAGTCTTCCAGGTCCACGGCCTCGTTGGTGAGGCGGTAATCCTCGATGATGACTTCGCGGGGAACGCCCACACTGTGTAAAAGCAGGGCGGCCGCCAGGCCGGTCCTGTCCTTGCCGGCGGCACAGTGAAAGACGAGGGGGATATTGCCCTCGGCAATGCGGTCGAACATGCCCCGCAGTCGCGGTTCCAGCCATTTCGGCATGGATCTGTAGAGGCTGGCCATGGTCTCCCGGGCCGCCTCCGGCGTCTGGCATTCGTACAGGGAAAGTTCCCCTTTCTCGTGCTGCTCGGGGCCATCGTCCCAGAACAGGATTTCGGTGCTGTCGTCGGGCCAGCGGGTGGGCTCGTCGCGCCTCTCGTTGATCCGGCGAAAGTCGCAGATGGTGCGTACACCCAGGTCCCTGAGTCTCTCCAAGTCCTGTTCGTTGAAGTAACTGAGAACGCCGGAGCGAAACAGAAGGCCGTGGCGCAACCGGCGACCGTCGCCGGTGCGGTAACCACCCAGGTCGCGGAAATTGCAACCGCCTTCAAGATCGAGGATATGTGCCATGCATTGGTTCCTGTTGCCGTCCACCCTGGAGAGCCGTGAAGTACGGGGCAGTGCCAGGGGCGTTATCGGGGATAGTCGGTACTATATAAGATATGTGCTTTATGTTGCCACTTTGTGAACCGATAATGGCGATTCTCGTTGTTAATTCAGGAGCGCCCCGATAGTGTGGCCGGCCAGGCTGTTTACGGTGTGGGTTTTGATACTCGGTTTTGCAGGCAGTGTGGTGGTTGCCTGCGTGCCGGCGCCACGGGATGGCGCCGTGGAAACGGCGACGGCCCGGGTTCTGGCCGCCTATCCCCATGATCCCCGGGCGTTTACCCAGGGGCTCGCGATTCACGATGGGATGCTCTACGAAAGTACCGGCCGTTACGGTCGGTCGAGGCTGCGAATCGTCGACCCCGAAAGGGGTGAAGTGCAGCGCCAGGTGGCGCTTGACGACCACCTTTTCGGGGAAGGTATCGCAATCCTCGGGGGCAGGCTCTACCAGCTTACCTGGAAGGCGGGAGTGGTGCTGGTCTATGACCCGGAAGATCTTCGGCTTTTGACCCGGCTCGACTATCCGGGCGAGGCCTGGGGCCTGACCCATGATGGGACACGGCTGATCCTCAGCGACGGTACCCCGGTGCTGCGGTTCTTGACACCCGATACGTTTGAGGTGGTTCGCGAAGTCAGGGTAACCGATGGTCGCCGGAGTGTTCGTGGGCTCAATGAACTGGAATGGGTCAATGGCCAAATCTGGGCCAATATTCTGGGCAGCGACCGCATTGCCCGCATCTCGCCGGCCAGCGGCGATATTCTCGGCTGGATCGATCTCGGGCACCTGTACCCCCGGGCCCGGCGGGCACCGAACCAGCCCCTCAACGGTATCGCCCGGGATCCTCAGACAGGGCGCCTTTTCGTCACCGGCAAGCTATGGCCCCGGCTTTTCGAGGTGTCGGTGGACCAGCCGTCCCGCTGAGCCGGCTACCAGGCGGTTCGGCCGCCGTCCACCACCACGTTGGCGCCGGTCATGTAGGTGGCATCCTCGCTGGCAAGGAAAAGCGCCGTGCCGGCGATGTCCTCCGGCCGGCCGGCACGGGTCACCATATTGCCCTGCAGCAATTTTTCCTTCACTTCCGGGTTGCTGGTGAAGTCGGCGGTGCCGGGGGTGTCGACGTAGCCCGGGCTGATACAGACCGCGCGGATACCGTCGGCCGCGCCCTCGCTGGCCAGTTGCCTGGTCAGGGCGATAATCGCTCCCTTGGTGGCCGCATGGGCGGCGCCGCCGGGTCCGGAGCCGTTGAGGCCCGCCGTGGAGCCGATATTGATGATCAGCCCCTTGCTCTCCTTAAGGTAGGGCCAGGCATGGCGGGTGGTATAGAAAACCAGGTCCAGTTCGTTGCGGATGGTGAAATGCCAGTCTTCCAGCGGAAACTCCCCGATAGGTGCGAAGCGACAGGCGGAGGCGTTGTTGTAAAGGATATCGATACGGCCATGCACGCCGGCCGCCTCCCTCACCCAGGTTTCCGCCTGTTCGGGATCGCCAAGGTCCACCGGCTCCATGGTATGGATGGTGCCCCCGGCTTCGCGCACCAGGCGCCGGGTTTCCCGGTTCCCGTCTTCTTTGAGGTCGCAACCGACGACCTTCGCTCCCTCGGCGGCGAAACGCAGGGCGGCGGCCCGGCCCATGCCGCCACCTGTGCCGGTAATCAGGACGACTTTGTCTCGTACTTTTGCGGTCATGACTGGCTCCTGGAAAGTTGTTTGGTGCCGGATTCGTATTTCCCCGGCTTGCTTGTAGGGTCGATAATTAGTCAGTCAGGTATCGAAAAAACAAAAGGGCCCGTCGAGGGCCCTTCCGTATACTGGCGAGACAAGCCGTGGCAGGCCACGGCCGTTTTGTCAGCCTGCCTTGGCCCCGGAGTGGTCGTTGGTCTCCGCGGAGTGCCACTTGCCGTCCTTTTTGCTCTGGTAGGGGGAAGCCACTTCAATGAGGCAGCCGTGGGTGCTCTTGTGGGAGACCCAGCCCCACCGTTGCCAGGTCATATCGGGATCGTTGAAGACCTGGCCGCCGCTCATGAGCTTGACGCCCTTTTCCTCGAGCTTCTTCAGGGCGCCGGGCACATCCGGCGTGGTGAAGCACAGGTGGTGGACATGCTCGCCCACTTTTTCCAGGCGATCGCCCATGGGGGTGCCCGGGGAAGGCTCAATAAGCTGGATTTCGGCGCCGTGATGATTCACGAAAGTCACCCAGCGCATGCCGGCGTCCTCGCCGCTGGAGAACTCGTCGTACTTGACGATGGGGTCCTGCAGTTGGGCGGGGTCCAGGACTTCCAGGATGGCTGTCCAGTCCTCGGTGGCTTTTTCCAGGTCCTTGACGACCATGGCGACGTGGGTAAAAGGTCCGCTTGGCATAATTTCACTCCTCGATTAAGTGCTCGGTATTTTCAGTGGGTGTAAACGGTCCTGCGACCGCCGACGGCCTCGATCAATTGCCGTTTTTGGGTGCTTGGACCACGGCCTTGCCGGTGATGACGAAATCCCGTCCCTCGGCCTTAAGGCCCGTCTCGCAGGTGACCCGCCAGTAATCGCCGGTGTCTTCGACATCGGTAATCTTGCCCAGCGTTTCCACTGTATCGTCTTCCCAGACATTGTCCACGAAACGGGATTCCATGGCTACGATCTGACCGCCGGGAAACGCGTTCATCAGCATATTCATAATATAGGCCACGTTGGCTGGGCCCTGGTTGATCCGCTTGTCGCCCAGCCCCTTGGCCTTGACCACTTCCACGTCCAGGTGGATGGGGTTGGGGTCGTGCAGGAATTTTGCCCAGTCCTTCATGGCGTCCGGGCTCACGGATTCGATCCGGAAGGGGGTGAGGGTATCGCCTACCGTCGGTTTCATGTCAATTCTCTCCTGGGCAGTACCCATGCATTGGTGGTGGACAATACCGGTGTTTTGTCCGGCAGTGTCAGCCGCAGTTCATAGGTGACAATATCCATGACGCCCAGCTTGCGGCTCTTTTTGCGCACGATATCGACGATCTCCCCTTCCACCAGGTAGGGTTGCCCGGTCTTCAGGGGCTGCTGGAAATCCACCTGGCTGCTGGCCATCATGGGGCCGACTTCCACGTCGAAGTCGCAAATTTCGCACAAACCCGCCACGGTCTGGCCCATGCCCACCTGGGTGGCAATATAGTAGTAGATGGGGTGGGCGCTGCCGTCCTCGGCCGGCTGAGTGTTGACCGATTCACAGAGCGCGCGGTTCTCCTCACTGGAGATTGTGTAGGGCTCGGAGCCCGACAGGGAGGTGCCCGCGACGTCCGGGGGCGGTGGTAGTTCCATAAATGTTACTCCTTGGCGTCTAAATGGAATGAACGGGCGCCTGGCTCACTCAGAAGGAGCGAGGCAGCCCCAGGCTCTCGGCGATGGAGTTGCGCACCATCTCGTTGGAGATGGGGGTCATGCGCAGGATGCGGTGATCCCGCCAGTAGCGCTGCATGTCGGTTTCCGCCGAGTAACCCATGCCGCCGAGTATCTGGATGCCCAGGTCGGCGGCTTTGACGGCATTTTCCGTGGCCACCATTTTCAGCATGTTGGCCTGGACACCGCACTCCTCGCCGCGCGATTGCAACCAGGATACATAATAAAGCAGTAGCTCGGTGGTTTGTTGCCAGGTGGCGATATCCGCCACGTAGTGTTGCAGTGCCTGGAATTGGCCAATGGGTTTGCCGAAGGCCTTGCGTTCTTTCATGTACTGCACGGCGTCTTCGAGGACACCGTCGATGGCGCCGAGGCACTGGGCGGCCACCATGATGCGTTCGTTGTTGAGGGTGGGCAACAGCATGTACCAGGCCTTGCCGGGCTCGCCCAGCACATCCTCGTCCGGGACGAAGACGTCATCGAGAGTCACGGAGCAGGAACCCATGGCGCGCATGCCCAGTTTGGGGAGGAGGCTGGCGCTGACACCCTCGGACTTGGCGTCGAGGAAAAACAGGGTCAGGCCGTGGTGCTTTTTCTCGACATTCTTTTCCGAGCGGGCCAGCAGCAGTATGCGGTCCGCCACCTTGGCGGCGGTACACCACATTTTCGCCCCGTTGATCACCCAGCCGCCTTCCACTTTCTTGGCGAAGGTTTTCATGGCCCCCAGCACATCGGTGCCGCCGTCCGGCTCGGTCATGCCGATGGAAACCCGCAGGTCGCCCGCGGCCATGGGCGCCAGCCAGCGCTGCTTCTGCTCTTCGGTGCCGTACAGGCCTACGGATTTGGCGCCGGCAAAGGATGTGAGGCCCCAGGTCCAGAGCAGGCCGCCGGCGGTGCGGGCGAATTCCCGGGCAAAGATCATCTGCATGATGATATCGCCGCCCAGTCCGCCGTATTCCTCATCGATGCCGATGCCGAAAAAGCCTTCTTTCTTGAGCTTGTCCCAGAGTGCGAACGGGTAGTTTTCCTCATCCTTCTCCAACTCTCGCATCCAGTCCTTGGGGGCTTCGGCGTCGACCCAGCGACGTACCACGTCGCGGAAGGCCTGCTGTTCTTCGGTCAGTTGAAAGTCCATAGTCTCATCTCGGGCTTGTCGATGGTTTGAATCCGGGGTTCCGACGCCGGATTAACCCAATCCGGCAATGAGTCTTACCCGTTGGCAATGTGATTGCACCTCTCTTTCGTCGGACGGCCTTGAGCCGGCCACGCGGTGCGGCGAATAAAAAATATATTTTACATGAATAGGGCGGCGACGCCACAGGGTTCGGCTATCTAAAAGATAGTCGATTTTTCCTGCCGAAAATTGAGGGGCATAATAGAGCCTGTTTACAGCGGTTGCAGACAAATCGATGAAAGTGGATCGCCGGGTTGACAAGACGCGGGGGGCGCTGCGGAACGCGCTCTACGAGCTGGTGCACGAAAAGTCCTACGAATCGATCACCGTCGCCGAGCTGATCGACCGGGCCAGTGTCGCCAGGTCCAGTTTTTATGCCCATTTCCGGGACAAGGACGACCTCTTGCTCAGCGGTTTGCAGGATATCGGCATCACCTCGTCCGACGATATGTTCGAAATAGGGGAGGGGGATTCCGCCTACCCCGATTTTGCCCGGGTCCTGTTCCAGGGAGCCAGCCGGCATCCGGGGATGTCCCGGGCATTCCTGACCATGGAGAGCAATACAGTCGCATCCATTCACATGCGCAATATGCTGGTGGTGCGAACCCGCAGCTGGCTCAGGCAGCAATCCGGCAGCCAGCGTCTCGACAGCGTCGAACCGGTGGTCCAGTACCTGGTCAGCGCCCTGATGGGCTTGCTGATCTGGTGGGTGCACAGTGATTTCCCCCATTCCCCGGAAACCATGGCGGATATCTTCAAACAGCTGGCGGTGTCCGGGCTCGAGGGCTCGCTGCCCGCGGTCTCGGCGATCATCGAGTCTCGCGACGAGCTTCCAGAAATTCGATGAGGGCGGCCCGGAAGGCGTCGTTGCGGTCGCCCACTACCATGTGGCCGGCGTCCTGGACGTCCACGTAGCGGGCGTCGGGAATCACGTCCAGGAAGTGCCTGACGCTCTCCTCCGGAACCAGGTCACTGCGGCTGCCCCGCACCAGCAGGGTGGGCACCCGGATGTGGCGGGCCGCTTCATCGAAACGCGCCGCGTCCTTTGCCCGGGCATCCAGGGTGTCGAACAGTTTCGGGTCCCAGTGCCAGTAGTAGCGGTTGCCGATCTTGCGAAGGTTGCGCTCAAGCCCGGAATTGTCCCTGGGCTTCGGACGATTGGGGTTATATCGTGAAACGGCCTCGGCGGCCTCCTCGACACTGGCAAAACCGTCCGGGTGGGCCTGCATGAAATTGACGATCCTGGCCTCCCCCTCGGGGTCGACCCGGGGTGCCACATCAACCAGGATCAGGGCCTCGGCGGGCGTATCCGGCGACTCGCCAAGGGTGACCAGGGCGATCAGGCCACCCAGGGACGCGCCGATCACGGTGGCCGGTGAGGGCATTTCCGCCAGCAGGGCCCGGACATCCCCGGTCTGGGCAGCCAGGCTGTAATCGCCATCCGGTGCCCAGTCGCTATCGCCGTGGCCGCGCAGGTCCATGGCCGTCACGTAGTAGCCTCGCCCGGACAGGTGTCGCACGGTTCCATTCCAGGCATGCCGGGTCTGGCCGCCGCCATGAATCAGCAAAACGGCGGGGTTCGACGGATTGCCGGCGACGGTCGCGGCGATGCGGACATTGCCATGGCCCCGGTACAGACGGGTTTCCAGTATTTCGGGCATATCGGGATTTTCTGTTGCCGGGAAGATATCAGTTGCCGGGAAAAGGGAGGCGTCGAACAGCGCTCGCTGCGGCGCGTGCTGCCGCCCCTTTCCTTCAGTCGTCCTTGTCGAGCCCCAGTTCCTCGAGAAGCCGGGCCCGCAGGTCCACTTTGCGAATCTTGGTGGCGGACATGGGCCACTCGGTCACGAACCGGACCAGTCGCGGGACCTTGAAGGAGGAAATCTCACCCTTGCAGAAATCGATCAGTTCCTCTTCCGTGACACTCTCGCCCTGCTTGAGCTCGATGAATGCGGCGGGGACCTCGACGAGCTTGGGGTCGGGAACGCCCACCACCTGGGCCACCTTCACGGCGGGATGGGAACTGAGGTAGTCCTCGATTTCCACGGCGGCGACATTTTCGCCACCGACCTTGAGGGTGTCCTTGATGCGGCCGTGAAAGTGGATATAGCCGTCCTTGTCGATGGACCCCAGGTCGCCGGTGTTGAACCAGTGGTTTTCGTCAAAGGCCTCGGCGGTTTTTTCCGGCGCATTCCAGTAGCCCTCGATCACGTATTCGCCGTGCAGCCAGAGCGCTCCGCGCTCCCCCGTAGGCAGTTCCTTCCCGGTTTCCGGATCCCTTATCTGGGCTGCCATGTCGCCCAGCGGCAGGCCGCTGGTGCCGATGCGCACTGACTGTTCCTGCTCGTGGTGGCACATGACCGGGATGCCGGTGCACTCGGTGATCCCGTAGCAGTTGAGGATCTTGGCATTGGGCAGGATCGATTCCATCCGCTTCAGGGTATCCGGCGGCCCAACCATCAGCAGCCCGCGAATTTTTTGCAGTTTGCTCGCATCAAAGTCGGGATGGGTCAATATCTGCTGCCAGATCAGGTCGTAGGCGGGCCACGCGAAAGTGATATCTTCATCGACCAGCTGTTGCAACGTCTGGTCGGCAGTGAAGTGCAGTTGGGACACAAAGGTCGATGTGGTGTGGAAAGAGGCGAGCATGGGCAGGGTGCTGCTGGCATGGAACATGGGCAGGGCATTCCACACCCTGTCTCCCGGCACCAGACCCAGGTGGTCGGCCACTTCCTGGCTGATTTTGGTGAGTTGGTTGTGGCTTACCGGGCAGCCCTTGGGCATGGAGGTTGTGCCCGAGGTATACAGCATCTGGAGCTTGAGCGCCGGGGTTACCGCCTCCCGGGCCCGTTCCAGGTCATCGTCGCTGACAGAATCGCCGAAGCTGTCGAAGCCGGCTTCGGTAATCATGCCGCCGGCCCGGTCATCGCCCAACAGAACGATATTTTCCAGTTTCGGGGCAGCCGCGGCGCCCGGCGTTTCGCCAACTTCGGCGCCGGCCAGTTCCGGGAGCGCCTCGTTGAGGCGCTCGGTGTAATCCACGTGTTCGGCAACGATGTTATTGGTAAACAGGGCTTTCATGCCGGAGTCCGCGATAACGTGGCGCAACTCCCGGGCCCGGAACCGGTTGTTGATGGGCACGAAAAGGGCGCCGATGGTGGCGGATGCGAAAAAGACAGTGACGTGTTCGACACAGTTTGGCATCAGTACGCCCACCGTATCCCCCGGCTTGATGCCCATGCCCAGCATCGAGCGCGCTGTTGCCCGGACCCGGTCGGACAGCTGGCGGTAGGTGATTCGGGTGTTGGGGAATACCAGGGCCTCCGTGTCCGGGCTGCGCTCGACAGCGCGGCTCAACACTTGCGGCAGTGTCATTTCATGCGATGCCATCTGTCCTCCAGAATGGTGTTTGTTGAATGGGTAAGGGCATGTTCCGGGATAATATCAACCGTTGTCCAACTATTCACCTATCTTCCGGCAGCGGATTAAGGCGCCGCCTTAACCGAAGGTTGTGGTCGGGCCCCCGCGGCTATAAAATTGGGGGACTTTCTTCGGGTGTCCGGGTCGACGCTTGTCGCACCGCGGGCCCGATGAGGATTCTAACCCCGTTGGTTTTAAGTCCAATGCCCGGCTATTGGCCCAGCCCCGGGCCGACAACCATTCGATAGGTGCATTCTGGAGTCGCCGGGCCCTATCCTGCGAACGGGTAAATCTGTCTTTTTGATCTGGAGGTCACCTTGGCACAAGCATATATCTACGACCACGTACGAACCCCGCGCGGTATCGGGCGCCCCAAAGGTTCGCTGCACGAAGTCTCCGCCTGCGAGCTGGCGACCCAGGTGCTGCGGGCACTGGCGGAGCGTTCGTCACTGGATACCGCCCTGGTCGACGACGTCATCCTGGGCTGCGCCCAGCCGGTCGGCGAGCAGGGTGGCAATATCGGCCGTGCCGCCGTAGTGAATGCCGGCTACGCCCAGTCCGTGGCCGGCCAGCAGGTGCACCGGTTCTGTGCCTCGGCCCTGGAGGCCATCAATAACGCCGCGGGCCAGATCATTGCCGGCGCGTCGGAGGCCGCCATCGGCGGCGGCGTCGAGTCCATGTCGCGCACCTATATGGGCGCCGACAGCGGCGCCTGGGTTGGCGACCCCTGGGTGGCTTACAAGAACTACTTCACCCCTCAGGGTATCGGCGCCGACATCATCGCCTCCCTGGACGGCTTCAGCCGTGAGGATGTGGATACCTACGCGGTCCAGAGCCAGCAGCGCGCGGCCAGGGCCTGGGAACAGGGCTATTTCAGGGATTCGGTGATTCCGGTCAGGGATATCCTGGGCAAGGTACTGCTGGACCGGGACGAATACATGCGCCCGGAAACCACGGTGGAAGGGCTCGGTGACCTGAAGGCGTCTTTCGCCGATCTGGGTGCCAAGGCCGGTTTCGACACCGTGGCCATGTTCAAGTACCCCCAGATCGAGTCAATGCGGCACGTGCATACCGCCGGCAACTCCAGCGGCATTGTCGACGGCTCCGCCGGCGTGCTCCTGGGCAGCGAGGAATTCGGTAACAAGATCGGCCGTAAACCCCGGGCCCGTATCGTGGGTTTTGCCTCCATCGGCAGTGATCCCACCATTATGCTGGACGGCCCGGCGCCCTGTACCCGCAAGTTGCTCAAGCGCCTGGGTATGTCCATGGACGATATCGATCTGGTGGAAATCAACGAGGCTTTTGCATCCGTCGTCATGCACTATATGCGCGAGATGAACCTCGACCCGGACAAGGTCAACGTGAACGGCGGCGCCATCGCCATGGGTCACCCCCTGGGCGCCACCGGCGCCATGATCACGGGCACGCTCGTGGACGAACTGGAGCGCCGCGACCTCAATACCGGCCTGGTGACTCTGTGTGCGGGCAACGGCCTGGCCACGGCCACCATCATCGAGCGCGTTTGATCGCCAGCGACGAACGCTTTTCCATTCACGTGAAAGAAAACGGATTCAGCGCATGAAAACCCTCAACGTGGAAGTCGGTGCCGACGGCATCGCCCTGATTACCATTAACGACCCCGACCGCTCGGTGAATGTGGTTACCGCCGAGTGGATCGACGAAATGTTCCAGGCCATCGACCAGGTGGGCAGCGATGACAACATCAAGGGCGTCATCCTCACCTCCGGCAAGCCCGCCTTCATGGCGGGGGCCGATCTCAAGTTTTTCCTGTCGCAGATGGAAGACAACATGTCCCTGGACGACGCCCTGGCATTCAGCCAGCGCGCCACGGAAATGCACCGGCGCATGGAAACCGGCGGCAAGCCCTGGGTGGCGGCCATCAATGGCTACGCCCTGGGCGGCGGCTACGAGTTGTGCCTGGCCTGTCATCGCCGCATTATCGTCGACGACCCCAAGGCCAACGTGGGCCTGCCGGAAGCCAATGTGGGCCTGCTCGCCGGTTCCGGCGGCACCCAGCGCCTGCCCCGCATCGTCGGTATCGAGAACTCCCTGCCCCTGGTTGTCGAGGGCAAGACCAAGAAGCCGGACGAGGCCCTGAAACTGGGCATGGTCGACGAGGTGGTGCCGGCGGATAAACTGATCGATGCCGCCCGGGCCTGGCTCGCCACCGACCCCGATCCGGTGCGCGTCTGGGACAAGAAAGGCTATCAACCCCCCGAGGGCATCGGCCTGCTCAACCCGAAAATCTCCGCCACCTACACCATGTGGGTGGCCCGCATCCAGAACAAGACCATGCGCAACTACCCGGCGCCCATCGCCAACCTGGACGCCATTTTCGAAGGCATGGTCATGCCTTTCGACAAGGCCCTGGCTTACGAATCCAAGCGTTTTGCCCAGTTGGTCACCAGCCCGGAGGCGCGCAATATCATCCGCACCAGCTTCGTCAACAAGGGGCTTGCGGACAAGCTGATTCGTCGCCCGGAAGGCTACGACAAGTACGATGTCAGGAAAGTGGGTGTGCTCGGTGCCGGCCTTATGGGCTCCGGTATCGCCCACGTATCCGCCAAGGCGGGGATCGATGTGGTCCTGCTCGACAACACCATCGAGCAGGCGGAAAAGGGCAAGAACTACAGCGAGAAAGTCCTCAACAAGGCTATCGACAAGGGCCGCTCCACCCGTGAAAAAGCCGACGCCCTGCTGGCCCGGATTACGCCCACGGTGGACTACGCCGACCTGGAAGGCTGCGACCTGATTATCGAGGCGGTATTCGAGGATATCGGCATCAAGGGCGAAGTCACGAAAAAAGCCGAGGGGGTGATTCCGGAAGGCGCCATCTACGCCAGCAACACGTCCACCCTGCCCATCACCGAACTGGCCAAAGCCTCCAAACGCCCGGACCGGTTTATCGGCCTGCACTTCTTCTCCCCCGTGGAGCGGATGCCCCTGATCGAGGTGATCAGCGGTAAGGATACCAGCGAGGAAACCCTTGCCCAGGCGCTGGACTACGTGGGCAAGGTGCGCATGACACCGGTGCTGGTCAACGATTCCCGCGGCTTTTATACCAGCCGGGTATTTCAGACCTTCATCCACGAAGGCATGAAAATGCTCGAAGAGGGTGTGGAGCCGGCGCTGATCGAGAACGCCGCCAAAATGGTGGGCATGCCCATAGGGCCGCTGGCGCTTACCGACGAACTGACCGTGGGCCTGCCCTGGAAGATCGTTCAGCAGTCCATCGAGGCGGAGGGCGACAAATACACGCTGCCCTGCGCCTATAACGTCATGAAGACCATGGTCGAGGACGTCAAGCGCAACGGCCGCCGTGACGGTGGCGGCTTCTATGACTATCCCGAAGCGGGTGGCAAGCATATCTGGCCGGGCCTTCGGGATCTCTACCCGGTGGCGGACGAGCAGCCGGACGCCGCGGAAATCGGCAAGCGCTACCTGTACATTCAGGCGCTGGAAACCGCCCGCTGTCTGGAAGAAGGCGTGCTCACCGCGGCCATGGACGGGGATCTGGGTGCTATCCTGGGCTGGGGATTCCCCACCTATACCGGCGGCACCCTGTCGTTTATCGACACCGTGGGGATCCAACCCTTTGTGGCCGAATGCCAGTCTATGACAGAGAGTTACGGCGAGCGCTTCAAACCCTCCGAGTGGCTGCTCGAACGGGCCAAGCGGAACGAACCCTTTTACGCCGTCGAGTGAGTGAAAACGGCGGTAACCGGGTAGCGGTTACCGCCTGACGGCATTAATCAACTGACCGATTGTGGGAAGGCATCCATATGCAACGTTTCTTTTTTGAGTCCGAACACGAGTTGTTCCGCGATTCCGTCCGCCGTTTTATGCAGAACGAGATCGCCCCCCATGCTGAAAAGTGGCGGGAGCAGGGCTGTGTGGACCGGTCGGCCTACACCAAGGCCGGCGAACAGGGCTATATCGCCACCTGGGCCGACGAAAAATATGGTGGCGCCGGTATCGATGACTTTCGCTACGAGCAGATCATCATCGAGGAAAACATCATCAACGGCGATATCGGCTTTTATATCAACCTGCACGCGGACCTGGTTGCCCCCTATATTGCCAAGCTGGGCACTGACGAGCAGAAAGACCGCCTGATGCCGGGCATCGTCAGTGGCGAAAAAATCCTCGCCGTGGCCATGACCGAGCCCGGTGCCGGCAGTGACCTGGCGGGCATGAAGTCCAAGGCCGTGGACAAGGGGGATCACTGGGAGCTGAGTGGTTCCAAGACCTATATCTCCAACGGCCTGCTGGCGGATGTGGTTGTGGTGGCGGCCCGCACCAACCCCGACAACAAGTACGGTATCGGCCTGTTCCTGGTGGAAGCGGAGATGGAAGGCTTCGAGCGGGGCAAGCGCCTTTCCAAGATGGGGCTGTCCTCCCAGGATACCGCCGAGCTTTTTTTCGACGGCGTCAAGGTGCCCAGGGAAAACCTGCTCGGGGAGCCTGAAGAGGGCTTCAAATACCTGACCCAGTTCCTCGCCCAGGAGCGGCTGGTTGCGGCAATCGGTTCCATGGCTGCGTGCCAGGCCGCCTTCGACCTGACCCTGGAGTACATTACCGAGCGCCGCGCCTTCGGCAAGCCCATCGGCGCCTTCCAGAACTCCCGGTTCAAGATGGCGGAAATGCGTACCCAGATCGATTCCGCCCAGGCGTTTATCGACCAGTGCGTGATGATGCTTAACGATGGCACCCTGACCGCCGAAGTGGCGTCGGAGACCAAGCTGCTGGCCACCGAACTTGAAGGCCGGGTTATGGATGAATGCGTCCAGCTTCACGGCGGCGCCGGCTATATGAACGAATACCGCATCTGCCAGATGTACAAGGATGCACGGGTGACGCGGATTTTCGCCGGCACCAGCGAAATCATGAAAGAGATTATCGGCCGGGGCCTGGGCCTGGACGAGCGCAAGATGAAATAACCGGACTCCAGGCGCGGCGACTCCCGGTCGCCATATAAAGCGGTATGGCTTCGCGGCCATGCCGCTTTTTCTTTGTCAAAACGGAAAGCTGGCCGGCAGCCCCATGTCGCCCGGGTGCTGCTTCCCGGACTAGTTGGTAAAGAGCCGAATCCAGTAGAGATTAGCCTTCCCGGTGCCGGTGCGCGGACTATACTCTCGCAGCCGGATATCCCGGCGAGCCGACAAAAAAACGGACTGGCATAGACGCCTCCCTGCGCATATAAAGCAGATTATCTGTATACAATCTACCTGGGTGTTGTGAAATCCGATGCGCGCTTTATACTGTGGCAAGTGCGCAATACCCACTGGCTGGAACTACGAATATATTAAAGTTCAATGAGTTACGGGCAGGCCTAGAAAAATAACAGGACCTCGTTATTTTAAATAATAGGAAAAACTCACTTTTTTCCGGAAGGAGTCGGGAATGTCGCAAAATTCTACGGTTAATCAATCAATTACGCGTCGGTGCCGAATTGCGGATTCGGCAAAACGCGCATGCGTGATATACAAATGTTATGTGTTTTTAGGAGTGTCAAATGACTTCAAGGTCAGATCTGCAAGACTGGGTTGTCGAAGCCCTGCGTGAGCTCGGCGGAAGAGGCTCCATCGTAGATGTTGCAAAACTACTATGGAGGGACCATGAGGGCGATCTAAAACGTTCTGGTGATCTTTTTTATACATGGCAATACGACATGCGTTGGGCATGTACAAAGTTGAGAGAATCTAAAGTTGTTTCACCAGCTGAATCTTCCCCTAGAGGAATTTGGGTTTTGCAAAAATAAGTCACAAAACAAGTGCAGGCAAAGCACGTTCCTGAGGTCGCGCCCCTGCTGCAGGCGTTATGCATGTATCGGAAACCTCCAATATTGGAAGTGTTTATGGAAATTTTGACAATGGTCGCAATAGTGGCAGGGTTTCTTTCAGCGGCTTGCTGGCTGAGAGCAAGCATAGTAAAAGTTACCCGTGAACAAGAGGTAAAGAAACGCAAAGCAAAAGCTGAGAAGAAAGGAGAAACACCAAATTTAGCTCGAGTCTCACTAGATGGTTGGGATATGTCGGGTACATTTCATGCTCAATCACGTTGGAACTCGATTGCAGCGGTAATGGCAGCCCTTTCAATTTCAGCGCAAGCGTTATCGCAATTACTGCAAAATGCATAACCATGCCATCAAATTCGCTCCTTTCTGTCGCCGGACCTCATTTCACTTGGCCGTTTATGGCGGGCGTTATGCCATCCAGTTCAACAAACCATTAAGTTAGAACGTAGTAGAGGTAGAATGATGAAAGTTCGAAGAAGTTTCGTGATGATTGCCGCTTGCGCGGGTTTGGTGGCATGCTCTGGTGACGACCAGCCGAGGACGTTGACCCCTGAAGAAGTTGCTGAAAACAAGAGGCGGTATGAAGAGCAGCAGGCTAAGGAAGAAGCGCTGAAGCTGTCCATATTCGAAGCAAGCGACGAAAAGCTGAAACAGATGCTCGCCACTTGTAGAGAAATAATCGAAGAGTATGCAGATTCACGAAACAAAGGTCCATTTTCAAACTACATGATCGATACCTATAGCTCTGACGTATATCAGTTTCCGGCAGGGCGGGACGCGTTAATGACTGACGAAGAGCGAATCCAGGCACTTAGAGAGTCAACTGACTATATTTCATTCAATTCCGAATACGCCATACTTTCTACTTCAGATAGCTTCAGTGGCCCTCAAAAGTCCGTCGACAAGTATGAATGTGTCTTTGAGGAAGGACCACGGGTATCGCGTGCTCGGAAATCGTATTAGCTACCGATTGCGTAGAAGGGCATAACAAGCCAAAGCAGCCGACCACTATAAGCGTCGGCTGTTTGGAGCCGTTAGGCTTAGCAAACAAAAGGAGTAAAGATGAACTACAAGAGTTTTCTAGCTGTCGCGATCTTTGCATTGATTTTGCAGGGCTGTGCAACACATAAGGCAGCCCCCCGAGCAGATGTAGATAGGCAGAAAACATATAAAATCCCCTTTGATAAAGCATGGAATATTTCTGTCGATTTCTTTGCGGAGAACGGCATTAATTTAGACAAAATAGAAAAGGAATCTGGCTTGCTAACAGCTCAAAATGGTTCTGTTGGTATTGGTTACTATTTGAACTGCGGCGAAGCTGGCGGACTTGGTAGTGGTTTTGAAAATATAAACTCAAGGCTGAATGTGTTGGTTCGGGAAGTAGACGAAAATACTTCGAAAATATCGGTAAATCTTAATGCAGACGCGCAGGTTGTAAGAAGGAACCTATACGGTCATGCATTAGAGAGAATTGCTGTTAGGTTTGAGTCCACTGGGCAGCTAGAAACTGATATGCATGCTTTTTTTCAATCCAAGATCTGAATGCCTAACAGGGCGCTGCTAGGGACAAACCTACGCTGCGCTCCGGTTTGCGATAACGTAAATTATCTTTCGCACTTTTGAGAAGAGTGGTGATTTGTCCCGCAATTTATTGGGATCGCCCGCCGAAAAGCTTGGTTAAGACAGCATTTTAGAAACCATAGTTACGATCGCCGTGACCGGGTATTGGCTTCAGGCCTTGCGGGTTTTTTTGGGGTGCTTGCGGTTGGGAAAGCAGTAACGGCAGATTTCACAGGTGAGGCCATTGCAACTGCGGGCCGGACAGAACTCGCGCCCGTAGTAGATGATCTGCAGGTGCAGGTCGTTCCAGCTTTTTTTCGGAAACAGGCGTTTCAGGTCTTTCTCGGTCTGGGCCACGCTCTTGCCGTTGGTCAGTTCCCAGCGTTGCGCCAGGCGGTGGATATGGGTATCCACGGGAAAAGCGGGCTCGCCGAATGCCTGGGCCATGACCACGCTGGCGGTCTTGTGGCCGACACCGGGCAAGGCTTCCAGGGCTGCCATATCGGCGGGTACCCGGCCGTCGTGCTCCTCCACCAGGATCTGCGACAGGCGCTTGATGGCCCTGGCTTTCTGGGGCGACAGGCCGCAGGACCTGATGATTTCCCGGATGCGTTCTTCCGGCAACTCGGCCATATCGGCGGGGTTGTCTGCCTCTTCGAACAGTCCGGGCGTGACCTGGTTGACCCGGGCATCGGTGCACTGGGCCGATAGCAGCACGGCGATCAACAGGGTGAACGCGTCCCTGTGATCCAGGGGGATGGGCGGGTCCGGGTACAATTCTTTCAGTCGGCGCGCGATATAGGCGGCCCGTTCTTTTTTGGTCATGCTCAGTGCTTGTGTTTGGCACCCGTCCGGGAAGGTACGAAAGCGGGATTTCCGCTGGCACCGACAGCGCATCCTTGCCGCGGTCTTTATACCGGGGGGCATCTAAAGGCGGACAGGCAGGTGGTTATTTGTGATCGCCATTATGGCATAAATCGCTTCGACCGACTTCCGCGTGCGGGGGCCCCTGGATATAAAAAAGCCCGGCACGTTGCCGGGCTTAAGTGGTAGCAAGGTATTTTCTTGCTGGTCTGATACTTTGTAGAAATTATTTTCGCTAAATGGTCAGTACCTTAGCGCTTGAACCTGGCGCGGGCGTTGGCATTCTTGACCGACGGGTTCATGCCGCGCTTCTCCACCGAGGGATTCAGCATATTGTGGGGAATTTCGAACATCCAGATGGCGTCCCCGTGTCCCTCGGGCACCTGGCTAAGGTCGGTGCTGTCCGGGTGCTGGATGGCGATGGCGAATTTGTTGCCGTCGACTGGATGGAAGATCATGCCGGTGGACTCGGAGCCGTCGACCCGGTTGCTAAGCATGTGGTCCAGGGATTCGGCCACGCCATCACCGTCGGTGTCCCGGGCAAACCAGACATCGCCGCCCACGTCGGAGCCGTTGGGGGCGTCTTCGATCACGTAGATGTTGCCGTAGTGGTCCTGGGCCAGGTTGTCGGGCGAGTTCATTTCGCCGGAGGTGGCCGGGAAGCCGGCGTTTTTCGGTGTGTTGGCGTCGCTGGCGAACTCCCGGACAATGGCTTCGTTGTTGTCGAGCATTTCCACGGAGTAGACGGTGCGCTCGGAAGTGGCGGCGAAGTAGAGCACTTCGTTGCCGTTATCCAGAGTGCCCACCTCGATGTCCTCTGGACGGCCGTAGGGAGTGCCGTTGACTTCATCGGCGGCGCGGCGGCCGGCCCGGTTGCCGGGCCCGCCCGCATTGTCGAAGGGATCGGTGGCGGTCAGGGGGTTGCCGTCGGCGTCGGTGATGGGCGTCCAGTTGGCCTGTCCCCAGCGGGCTTCACCGCTGTTGGCGGGATGGTTGTAGTTCTCGGTGGGATCGCCGGCAAAGTTGGTGGCTGTCAGTACATAGGTGGTGCCGCCCTTTGCGTAATCGCTGGGATCGTTGAACACCAGCTTGTAGATGGAGCCGGAGCGGTCTTCGTCGACAAAGTACAGGGCGCCGCCGTCATTGCTGAAGCGCAGGCCTTCGTGGCTGACGTTGGCGATGCTCTCCAGTTCGCGGATTTCGATGTCTGCGGGATCGGCCATGGGGTTGAGGACTTCCATGACGCGGCCTTCGCCGGACCATTCCTCCGCCAGGAACAGGGTGCCGTTGGTGGTCCAGGTGGAGGGGTCGAAAGCGCCCCAGTCGTTGCTCCAGTCACCATTGAGACCTTCCAGGTCGCCGCGGAACAGCACGTCGCTGCGGTCGTTGGCGATGTCGTAGCGGGTCACGCCGGCACCGACAAAGGTTTCGTGGGGAATAAACAGGTAATCGCCGGTATCGTCGAAAGCGATCATGTCCATCATGGAGGCGCCAGTGCCCAGGCCAGGTACGCGAACGACGGACTGGTGAGCCGCGTCTTCCACCTCGTGGAGGCTGGTGAGGTTACTCTGGATCAATCCGGCCGGGGCTTCCCAGGGCGCGGTCAGTTCCTCGTTGGAGTTGGGCATGGTAACCGCCGCGGAAGCCGTCAGGGGTACGAAGTACGTATCGGTGCCGGCGCTGGCGATCTGGGCTACGGCGAGGGAAACGCCGGCGGCCAGAAGCTTGAGCTTGTGAGATTTCATATTGTGTAGCTCCTATGGATGATTCGTGAGGATGCGTGACGACAAGCAGCGCGCTTAAGCGCACCGCTTGTCAGGAGCCAGTGTGGTTGCCTTATATGAAATCCATTGGACAGTTTTATAGAAGTTTGATGAAGAAAATATGGCAGTGATACCGATCGTTTCTCAGGTTGCCGTCATAATGATTTGAATCATTGCTCTTTTTCTTCAGGCCAGTCGAGACGGATATCCCAGTCGTAGGTCACTTCCTCGGGCAGGGTGGGGGTGGTTTGGTTATCGATCTCGGCATAGACGTTGTCCGGCGGCGTTACCGTGGCGTCCCGGCCGAAGATAAAATCCTGGTCCTCGACGATAACCTTGTAGGCCTTGTTGAGCTGGAGCGCCCGTTCGGGGGAGGGCGCTATCAGTTGGTAGACGTCCTCTGCCGCGGCGATTTTGGCCCGGTTGACGGTGCCGTCCGCATTGAAGAACTTTTCCTGGATTTCTGTGTTATTGCGAAATTCGCTGCTGCCCACGCGCTCGAAATAGGTGGCGATCTCGCCCTGGCTTTCACCCCGATTGGGGGCGTCGGGCATGCCGGTCAGGTCGATGTAGCCCCAGCCCCTTGCGCCATCGATCTTGCGGGCAAAGCTGAAGGTTTTGTCGATGGTGGCGCCGATGGACGTATGGCAGCCCATGCAGAACATATTTTCCTCGAAGGTGTTGGCCCTGAGCCGTCCCTCCCCGTCCTCGATAAACCCCTGTATGACCCAGCCCATCTCATTGTCCAGGCCCCGCTGGCCCCGGTTGATATAGCCGGGCAGCCGACCCATTTCCTTGTTCCAGTGTTCCTCCCGGTAGCCCTGTGCCAGGGCAAACTTGGGCAGTGCGTAATCCTTGCGCATATAGCGCACTTCCTTCATCCGTCGGGAAATGCCCACCCGCTCGCCATTGACTCCGAGATACCGCACCGTATGGAGAAATTCAGTGCCCTGGGGAAAAATACCGGCCTCGAAATAATAGTTGGCGGCGGCGCCCACGTAGGCGGTGACATTGTCGATTTTTTGAACGATAGTGAGTCGTTTGTCATTGTTGAGGTCGGCATCAATCACCTGTTCGTCGATGGGGGGCGTGGAAATCGAAGACAGGCCCTTGATGCTGGCCTCGACAATGCTGAGATTGGCCAGATAAATATCGCGACTGTAATTGCCGTCGACGTTTTCCCGGTAGACCGCCGGTAGCCGAATCATGACGTCATCGGTGGAACCGTTGGTGGGCCAGAAGGTGCTGGGCATGGGCTTGTAGTTAAATGCCACCCATTGGCTGCCGTCCCTGGCAAAACCCAGTTCGTCGAAAGCCTTTTCCTTATTTTCCAGGCCGGCCAGGTCCGGTATCCAGCCCTTGAAACCGGCTTGCCGGAGACGTTCCGGCAGGGCGGAGTAGTTGTCTTGACGCACCCAGTCCAGAATTTCCCGGTCACTGATGGCGTCAACCCGTTGACTCCGGTCTTCGAACAGGTTTTTCCAGTGATTGGTCATGCCCTGGTCGCTAAAGCTGTAGGCCACCTGCAAATCCCGGTCGTCCATGACATTTTCCCGGCCGTGGATACTGTCCTGGTGGCAGACGTAGCAGGGATTGTATTTACCTTCGGTGCGGGTATAGCACTGGGGCGGAATGACCGCTTCCCGGTTGTACATGGCGGTAACGGGGTGGACCGGAGGGTCCGGGGGAATCACGCCGGTACTGTTGCGCACCGACGCCAGTGTCGCCAGGTGGAGTTGGCGGTCCTGGTCCTTGCCGGCAATAGCGGCACTCGCGCTGAAAGCACTGAGGGCGAGCAGCCAAATAGCGAATGGATGATGAAGACTCATGGCGACGTGTTCCGCGAAAAAACAGGAACCGAAACCGTAATCATTCCAGATTGAGGTTTTGTGACAATCGCGGCGCAGTCGTACCGACCGGCGCTGTCAAAATTTTGTCATGTCCCTGTGGAAAGATGTCGGGATCAATGGGTTACCGGGTTTGGTCCTGGGTCGATGTCCGGCCAGCGGCACGGCCAGCCCGATGCAATACGCCGTCTCACCACCAAAAGTCCAACTTATGGAACTCCTGCCATTCGAGTTCGCTCGCAAGCAGTCGGTCATTCTGGACACATCTGCCGGCGCGCTTTACATCACCAACGGCACCTCTCCCGGCGCGGTGATGGAAGTCCAGCGCGTACTGCGGGAACTGCCGGCCGTAAGCGTCGTGGATCAGGATTCCTTCGAGCGAAAGATCCAGGCTGCTTACGCCGGGCGCAAGGACAGTTCCGCCACGGTGATGGAGGACATCAAGGACAGTGCCGACCTCCAGGCCGTGGCGAGCAGCCTGGAGGAAGCCGGCGACCTGCTCGACAAGGACGACGACGCCCCCATCATCCGGCTGCTCAATGCCATCCTGGCGGAAGCGCTGAACGAGAAAGCCTCCGACATTCACGTGGAGCCCTACCGGGACCAGGCGCGGGTGCGCTTTCGCCTGGACGGCGTGCTGCGCACGGTATTGACCCCGGCCGCCCATATCACGCCCCTGCTGGTATCGCGTATCAAGGTAATGGCCAGGCTGGATATTTCCGAAAAGCGCCTGCCCCAGGACGGACGCATGTCCGTGCGCTTGGGCGGGCGCAGCGTCGACTTGCGTGTCTCCACCATTCCCTCCACATACGGCGAACGGGTGGTGATGCGGTTGCTGGATAAGTCGGCCACCAAGCTGGCCATCGAAGACCTGGGCATGACTTCCCATCAGCGCCACACACTGAAATCCCTGATTGCCCGGCCCCACGGCATGATCCTGGTGACCGGCCCCACGGGCTCCGGCAAGACCACTACCTTGTATGCCGCCCTGCTGGAAATGGACAAGCGGGAGCGGAACATCATGACCGTCGAGGACCCGGTTGAGTACGACCTGGAGGGTATCAGCCAGACCCAGATCAATCTCCGGGCCGGCATGACCTTCGCGCGGGGCCTCAAGGCGATTCTGCGCCAGGATCCGGACGTGGTTCTGATCGGCGAAATCCGTGACAACGAGACCGCGGAAATCGCCGTTCAATCCAGCCTCACCGGTCACCTGGTGCTGTCCACCCTGCACACCAACACCGCCCTCGGGGCCATTACCCGAATGGAAGACCTGGGTGTCGAACACTTCCTGCTGGCCTCCACCCTGCGCGGCGTCATCGCCCAGCGTCTGCTGCGCAAGCTTTGCCTTCATTGCCGCGAACCGGTAATGCCGGACCCGGCAGTCTATCCGGAACTGGCCGGCGTCGAGAGCCGGGAAATATACCGGGCCTCCGGCTGTGAACACTGCAACTGGACGGGCTATGCGGGCCGGACGTCGGTCTTCGAAGTAGTGGAAGTGGACGATGACCTCCAGAGCCTGATCCACCGCCGCGCCGACGAGAGCGAGCTGGAGGCGGCGGTGCGCAGAACCACCCCGGGCATCCATCAGGAAGGGTGCCGGTTGGTTGCCGCAGGTGTCACCAGCATGGAAGAAGTGATGCGCGTGACCAGCTCTTGAACAGTTGAGCGATAGCCATGCCGACCTTCCAGTACCTGGCTTACGACGCCGATGGCAAGCGCCTGAAATCCAGCAGTGCCGCGGATTCCGAGCGCCAATTGCGGCGCGAACTGAAGTCACGCGGTATTTTCGTTTCTTCGGTCAAGCGGCTTTCCGCTGGCGAAGGCGGTCGGGAGCGGTCTTTATGGCGGCGCTCCGTATCCCTGGCCGACCTGTCCCAGCTGATTCGCCAACTGGCTATCCTGCTGAATGCGGGGATCGCCCTCGACGAAGCCTTCCAGTTGATTTCGGATCAGACCGAGAACAGCCGGCAGAAATCCGTTGTGGAGAGTTGGCGGGAAGGGGTACTGGCCGGTTACAGCTTTTCCGAGGCCATCAGGAAATCCCCCTATCCGGTCGACGACAAATTGATCGCCGCCATCGGTGTGGCCGAGGAAACCGGCCACCTGCACCAGGTTCTCGACCGCATGGCCGACGACCTGGAATTGGGCAACGACAACCGGCAGACCCTGGTCAAGGGCATGATCTACCCGGCGGTCATGATCGTGGTGGCCATCGTTGTGATCGGTGTCATGGTGGGTTACGTGGTGCCCCAGGTGGCCAAGGTCTTCGTCAATGCCCGCCAGGAATTGCCGTTGCTTACCCGGGCCACCATCGGTGCCAGCGATTTTCTCAGGGGCTACGGGTTGTATCTCGTTCTGGGTATTGCCGGGGCTTTTACCCTATTTCTCTTCCTGTTGCGGGATAGGGGGCGGCGCACCCGGTGGCACAGATCCCTGCTGAAAATGCCTGTCGTCGGCCAATGGATTCTAATCGCCAATCTGGCCGACTGGTGCCGGAGCATGGGGACACTGCTGGCCAGCGGCGTGTCGGCCATGCCCGCGCTGACCATCGCGTCGGCCGGTATGGGCAACCTTCACCTGAAGAACAAGATGGAAGCGGTTCGGGAAAAGGTCCGGCAGGGCAACAGCCTGTCCCAGGGGCTCAAGAGCGAGCGGTTCGTGCCCGGATTCCTGCTGCACATGGTGGGCAGCGGCGAGAGTTCCGGGGAACTGGACCGCATGCTGCTGAAAGTATCGGACTACTACACGGCGCGGCTGCGCAACACCGTCGAGACCCTTTTGAAACTACTGGAACCGGCACTGATCGTGTTCATGGGGCTTGTCGTGCTGCTGATCGTTGGCGCTGTTCTGGTACCGATTGTCAAGATGAATCAATTGATCTGAGGGGCTTGTTATGAATCAGGCAAACCATAGGGGTTTTACATTAATCGAGGTGATGGTGGTGCTGGTCATCATTGGCTTGTTGGCGGTAATTGTCGTGCCATCGGTGATGGACCGCCCGGACGAAGCGCGCCAGATCAAGGCGACCCAGGATATCCGGGCGCTGGAAAACGCCCTCAAGCTTTATCGACTGGACAACTATCGCTACCCCAGCCAGCAAGAAGGGCTCAATGCGTTGGTCGACAAACCCGATTCGGCGAAAAACTGGAAGGGCCCCTATGTCGAGCGATTGCCTGGCGACCCCTGGGATTCTCCCTACCGGTACCGCAATCCCGGCAGCAAGAGCAACAGTGTCGATGTCTATTCCCTCGGCGCCGATGGCCGCGAAGGTGGTGATGGCATCGATGCCGATATCGGCAATTGGTCCCTGGACGGCTGATGCGTCACCGAGGCTTTACGCTTATTGAGATTCTTGTCGGCCTGGTGATCATCGGTTTGAGTGCCGCCGTCATCAGTCTGGGCATGGAGCGGCTTGCCAGCGATGGCACCGGCAGGGCCTCGGCGCAACTTGCCGACTGGCTGCAGGAAATGAGCGATGCCGCGGTGCTCAATGGTGCGATTTATGGCGCCCGGCTGGACCGCGCCGACAATCGCCTGGACCCCGTGGTTTATTTCCATCATCGCTGGTGGGACCTGGACGACGAAACTGCCGACGATTTCGAGCTGGGAGACAATGTGACGGTGCTTCTCGAGGTGGTCGAGCGCCGGCCCGAGGAAGCTGGGGAGAACCTGCCCGATATGATCTTCTTTCCCTCCGGCCAGGTGATGCCCGCCCGGGTCCGGCTGCAAAGCCGGGACGGGACCTTCCATTCCACCATCGAAAGAAACGAGGACGGTGTTTTTGCCGTGGCATCGACATGATCCGGCCCGGGTCACAAGGTGTTGGCGGTTTTACCCTGGTGGAGAGCGCCGTGGCATTACTGATCGTCGCCATTGCCTATACGGCCGTCAGCACCGCTGTCGGCCAGTTCGTCGACCAGCGGAGTTTGCTTATGGAGCGCCACGGCGCGCATCGGGTTGCGTGGAACCGGATGATGGACCAGCACCTGCTGAACCTGGGTGTGAAGCTGGACGAGCCCCGGTTTGGCGAGAATACCGGTGTCGTCCGCATGTCGGGCCGGCAATGGCACTGGCAGATCCTCAGGGAACAGACCGCCACCCGGGGCATGGTCCGGGTCGATGTCCGGGTCGGCATCGGAGTCGTCGACGAAGACGGTTTCAGCCGAAACCTCACCGGTTTTCTGGTGCGGGAATTGTGAGCCATGACGACTGCCGCCGAGGAAAGATCGTCCCTGGCCGCCGGCTTTACCCTGGTGGAACTGCTGGTGGCGCTGCTGATCATGGCAATGGTCTCGGTCATGGCGTTTATGGCCTTCGACGGCATTCTGGCCATGGAGCAGCGCAGCAAGCACGACTTCCTGGCGGAGAACCGCCTTCAGGTGGCCAGTTCCATCGTCCTCAACGACCTGTTTCACCTCCGTTCCAGGCCGGTGCGCGATCAACTGGGCGGTCAGTTGCACGCCTATTTGTCACCGTCCAACGAGTACGCGGTGGAATTCAGCCGGGGCGGTTTGCCGGCTTTTCGCGCCATGCGCGGTGGCATCCAGCGGGTGGCTTACCGGGTCGAGGACGGTAACCTGGTGCGTGTTCTGTGGCAGGTGATGGACCGCGGACCCGCAACCGAGGTCGATAGCCAGATTCTTCTCACTGATGTTGAGAGCATCGACTTCGAGCAACTGTCGAGCGAGGGACGCTTTGTTCGCAACTGGCCGCCACTGAACCAGCTCATCGCCCTGGATCGCCTGCCCGCGATGGTGCGCTTCCGCATGACAATGAACGATGGCGACGAATACGAATTGAAGGTGCCCACGCCCGGCGAATCGGCCGAGGTCACAGCGAATTCGGGGCTGAGTGAATGATGATGTCGGGGCCGCATAGGCGAGGAGGTCGGGGTCAGCAGGGTATCGCCCTGATCACGATCCTGCTTCTGCTCGTCTTTATGCTGGCGATCATTGCCGGCCTTTTCTACCGCCACCAGTTGCATATCCAGAAGGTCAGCCGGATGCTGGTGGGCGAGCAGGCCATGTTGCTTTTCCTCGGCGCGGAGAGTTGGGCGCGCCGGGTATTGTCGGAAGACGGCCGGCAAACGCGCATCGATCATCTGGAGGAGAAGTGGGCCTATCCATTACCGCCCATGCCGATGGAAGGCGGGGTGCTGACCGGCTGCCTGCGTGACGAGCAGGGACTTTTCAGTTTGAACAGCCTGGGCTGGTATACGAGCAAGACCTGGGCCGAGGAACTGGCCGGCGACGGCCAGGGCCGGAACGTGACCAGCCGACGGCGTATCCTGCAGAACCTGATGGCGCAAGCCGGTCTCGAACACAGCGACGCCCTGGTGGCCAGCCTGGTGGACTGGGTTGACCCGGACGGCTGGCTGGTATCGCCGGAAAGCGCCGAGGACAACGAGTACCTGCTGATGCAGCCGCCTTATCGGGCGGCCAATTTTCCGCTGGGGGACATCGATGAACTGACTCTGGTCTCGGGTTTCTCCCCGGCGTTCGTCGAACGGTTGGAGCCGCTGGTCAATACTGTGCCCGGCGATCTGCCGCTCAACGTCAATACCGCCTCGGTGCCGGTACTCGCCGCCGTCTCGTCCCTGGTGTCGGTCGAGCAGGCCCGGCGGCTGGCGGGGCTCAGGCCTTTCCCGAGCCTTGACAAGTTTTACGAACAAATGGCCTCGGTGGTGTCGGAAACCCACGCCACCCTCCGCACGCTGGTACCTCCCCAGTTTCTCACGGTCAGCAGTGATTATTTCAGCGTCCATGCAAGGCTTGTCCTGGCGGGCAGCGACTTCGCCTATCGCAGTCTGATTTGGCGTCGCGGCGACACCACCCGGGTGTTGTCCAGAACGCTGACCCCCATCCCCCAGGTCGTAAACGACCCGAACCGGAAACTGCCACCGGTAATCCCCTGTGGCAACGGCAACAATCAGGAATCCCTATGAGCGAATTTGCCCACATCGACAGGATTGACCCGGGGTCAATGGGGCCGGATACCGGCATCTGGGTGCCGTCCGAGGCTGTGGCCTGCCACCGGGTGAAAGTGCCCAATGTGTCCAGAAGCAAGTGGCGGAGCATGGTTCCCTGGCTGCTGGAGGAATCGACCCTTGCCGACAGCGAGAGCCTGGCGTTTGTCTGCGGCGACCCGGACGGGGCCAACCAGGTGCCGGTGATCGTTGCGGATCGCGAGCAGTTGGCGGCCTGGCAGGCCCGGCTGACTTCTGCGGCTACCGGCGCGCACCTGGTTCCCGATTTTTTCAGGCTGCCCTGGGAGGAAGGGCATCTGGCGGTGCTGGCGCAAGGTGACCGCTGGCTGTTCCGAAGCGGGCGCTGGGAAGGGGGTGCCGGCCCTGCTGACAGGCTCTGGTCCGTACTGAGCAACAGTATCGCCGCAACGGGCGAAACCCTGATTGTGTATACCGACGAGCCCCGGGCGCTGCCCGGTAATCTTGCCGATAACGCCCGGATCCTGGCCCCGTCCCAACTGCCGGCCACGCCGCCGACCGGGTGGCTGGGATTTGCCGTCGGCGATTCCTCCCGCCTGAGCACCGGCCAGCGTTTGCCAACGTGGTCCAGGGTCGCCGCGGCCTGCCTGGTGCTTGCGGCGGCGCTTATGGCCACCAATTACGGGCTGAAAACCGGGCGAATCGATCGTCAGGCGTCGTATTTCGAGGATCAACTGGCGCAAGGTTACGAAAAATATTTCGGCCGACCTTACGCATTTTCATTCGACCGGTTCCGGGAAATCGTCGAACGCCAGACCGGTGTCGGGGAAGCGCCAAATGCCGGCGGTCCGGCAAGTCTGGCCGCACAACTTCTCCCCGTGCACCGTCTCTGTTCCGATTGCCGGGTGTTGTCGGTCACCGGTGACGATAACGAGATCCGCATGGTCGTGGCCGGAAATGTCCCGGACGCGGCCGGCATGGATACCCGCGGGCCAACATGGCAGGGCCGGGTGGAACCGGGCGACGGCCAATGGACCTACAGGATAACGAGGACGCCATGAAACTGCTGGAAAGACTGGAAGCCCGGGACCGACGGGTAATGTACCTGGCCCTGCCGGTGATCGCCGTGCTGTTGATTTATATCGTCGTCATCGAACCGCTATCCGCCAGCCGGCAGGCGGCTTCCCAACGGCTCGACACGGCACTGGCCAACATTGCCTGGCTGCAACAGCAAGCCAGTGAAAATCGGTTGGCGACGGCGCAATGCCGGCCCGATCTGGAAACCGACACCGCGGAAGCGCTGGCCGCCCGCCTGGGGGTCTCCCTGGAGGAGGTCGGTGATCGCTTGCGGGTGCGGACCGGCAACGGCAATGACGTCCTGGCCCTGGTCCGGAACCTCCCCTGCATCGGCCATCGGGTGGCGGGTTTCGAGCTTTCCGCCATTGACGGTGACGGCAACGTCGATGGCTGGATTGCCCTGGCGCCGATGTAACCTGACTGTCATAAAGAATTGCCACCATGGTCTTTTTGAGCGAATCGAAAGTCGTGAACCTTAGCGTCGCCATTATCCTCGCCGTTACCGCCTCCGTGCTTGTCATCGCCATTTTTCCCCTGGGCGGTGCTCAGTGGCAGATGGCCGGGGCGCGGTTTTTCGTCAACGAGGGGTCGACCCTGACCGGCGGTAGTGCCCTGGTCGGCATCGATGGCCTGGCGACGACGCCACTGGCGCGCTGGCGGTGGTGCCCGGGACGGGGGCCATCGGCATTCTGCCTGCAATTGGCGGGCGCCTGGCGGGGCGACGGTGTCGTGGCCCTGGGAGCGAGAGGTTTGACCGTAAAGCAACTGTCCATCGAAAGTGCCGGCCTGACAATGCCGCTGGCTGACCGGGTATTGGCGACGGAGATCGCCGCCGGGCAGGTACGCCAGTGGCCCATTGCCTACCGCGACGGTTGCCCGCGGGGACTGGATGTGCAATCGCAAATATCGCTGACATTGCACGACGTCCGTTGGGGGAACCAATTGTTGGGCGACGCTACCCTGCGTACCGTGCCGGTAGAAAGCGACGGCCTGATCGGTACCGCCATAACAGGTGAACGGATAAACGGCACCATGCGTCTGGACCGATCCGGCACCCTGACGACAACGGTCGGCATCGACGGGGACAGTCTGGCGTTCACTCAGTCCACGACCTGCGGTTCGGGAGCCTGACCTCATGATGCGAACAGTAGACATGGGGGGAGGACTTTCCGCTCTCCGTAACCTGCCCGGAAAATGGGCCCGCGGTACGGGATGGTCGCCATGGCTCGTGGTCGCGCCGCTGGTAGTGCTGTGCGCCTATCTGGTTATCGAACTGGTGGCAACCCTGGCCACCGAGCCCAACTTTCCTGCCGTGCGATTTCCGGAAAATCCGGAGTCCCCGCTAAGCGCAAGTGCGGTTTTTCCCCCGTCGCCCGGTGGTGCCATTGCCGACCTGGACGACACCAGCCTGGATGCGGAGCTGGTGGGCGTCGTCGACGGCGATTCCCGGAGCCTGGCCATCATTACTCTGGACGGCGGTGAGGCATCGGTCTACAGGGAAGGTGACGAGCTGTCCACGTCGGTGGTGATCGAGGCCATTGCCGGCAATCAGGTGGCGGTTCGGGAAGGCGGCCAGTTGCGCAGGATTCCCCTCAGGACCCATGGCGATGGCGCGCTCATCGATGTTGTGGCCGGCGCCCGGTCCGGCACTGCTTCCCCTTCCGGGGCATTCGACGCGGTTGCGAAGATCTCCGGTGGAACCATGGCCGGTATCGAAATCCGACAGGTGGAAGCGGCCGGCGAACTGCCCCTGCGCACCGGCGATGTGATTTCCCATATCGCCGGCTATCCCGTGGCGATGCTGGTCTCCGACGGCGAGACAGTCCGCGATCTGCTGGCGGAGGACATTGTTGAGGTGGTCCTTTCACGGGACGGGGAGAGTCGGACGATCCAGGTTGAGGGTGCCATGGTCCGGGACTGGGCAGACAGGGCCCTGGAAGCAAATTTTCGATAATGGAGAGTGTTGTGCAGTTTGAGTGGATGAAATCCGTCAAGGAATCCCTGTCCCGATGGGCCGCCGTGTGCGTGCTTGTCAGTGCCGCCATGTCGCCCTGGGCCGGCGCCAACGCGGAAAATCTGAAGGTGAATTTCCGCGATTCCGACATACGCGCGGTGATCGAAAGCGTGGCGGAAATTACCGGTCGGTCCTTTATTCTGGATCCCCGGGTGCAGGGCAAGATCACCATCATTTCGCCGGAGTCCCTGGATTCCGCCCGGCTCTACGACGTCATTGTCTCGGCACTGCAGGTGCATGGTTTCCAGGCGGTGGAGGATGGCCAGGTCACCCGTATCGTGCCTTTTACCCAGTCATTCCAGATGGCCGGTGGCGACGGGGCCGGGAAAATCGTCACGGCGGTGCTCAAGACCCACTACACCAAGCCCTCGGAAATCCTGCCCGGCATCAAATCCATGCTCAGCAAGGGCGCCCTGATCCAGGCATACGACCCGGCCAACCAGTTGATCGTTACCGACACCCAGGCCCAGGTCGAGCGGATCAGGACGGTGCTGGCTGATATGGACAATCCGGACGAGTCCGGTGTGGAAATCATTCACCTGAAGCATATTTCCGCCGGCGAAGCGCTCCATATCGCCGGTCAACTCAACAAGATCAAGAGCCAGAATCTGAGCATCGTCGAGGATATCCACAACAACCGGTTGATCGTCAGCGGCAGCCCGGTAGCCCGCCGTGACCTCAAGGCGGTGGTCCGTTCCCTCGACGTGCCGGTGGACAACGCCGGCGGGCTGGAAGTGGTGCCGCTCGATTACGCCCAGGCCGAGCCCATGAAGACATTGCTGGAGAGCCTGATGGAGTCCAGCATGTTCCGTCCACAGTTGGCCAGCGACGAAGAGGGCAAAACCGTCAGCTACAGGATAGAGGCGGATATGGCCAGTAACTCCCTGGTGATTTCCGCGGCATCCGGTGTCATCAGTGAGTTGATGAAAATCATCCGGCGCCTGGATGTGCCGCGCAAGCAGGTATTGATCGAGGCGATTGTCGCCGAAATTTCGGAAAACCAGGCCAAGCGGCTCAGCGTTCAACTGGCGGCGGCGGGTCGCGAGGGCGGCGCCATTATCAGCTTCAATGAATTGTTGCCGGCCCTGATCGGCCTTGGGCTTGGCGACGACGTGACCGGCGAAGACCTGGCGGACGTGCAGATACCCAACGGCCTGAGCGCGGGCGGTGCGGCCTGGGACGACGACGACAAGAAAGGCATTGGTCTGCTGGTCCAGGCGCTCAAGAACGACACCAACAGCAATATTCTCTCCACCCCTTCGATTGTCACTCTCGACAACCAGGAGGCGGCCATTTCCGTGGGCCAGGAAGTGCCGTTCGTGACCGGCAGCTTCTTTACCGAGAACAATGCGGTCAACAACCCCTTCCAGACCATCGAGCGGGAGGAGATCGGCGTGAAGCTGCGGGTCACGCCCCAGATCAACCAGGGCGATGTGGTGCGCATGTCCATCGAACAGGAGACCTCCAATCTGCTGCCCGGCGCCTCGGCGAGTTCGGGAGCGGCGGATATCATTACGTCCAAGCGCATTATCACCACCAACGTGATGGTGGGCGACACGGAATTTCTGGTCCTGGGCGGCCTGATCGACGACTCCTTCTCCAGCGAGGATACCAAGGTGCCGCTGCTCGGTGACATTCCCGTCCTCGGGCACCTGTTCCGATCCAAGTCCCGGAATGCCAGCAAGTCGGTATTGATGGTTTTTATCCGGCCCACCATCCTGGAAACGGTGGCCGATGTCCAGGGCGTTACCGGTCGTCAGTACGATTACCTGCGCCAGCGCCAGGTGGAATTTCGTGATCGCTATGACGACAAGGATTACATCAAGCCGCTGCCCGGGAAGATTCGCGAACTGAACCAGCCCGAAACATCACCGGAAATCCCCTCGGAAAGGTAGGTGAGCCTCCAACAGGAACCATGTATCTCCACTATTTTTCGCTGAGCCAGTATCCGTTCCTGATTTCTCCGAATCCGGACTTCCTCTATTTCAGCCGGAGTCACGAGGAAGCCCTGGCCCACCTGCGTTACGGTCTGGACCGGGAGGGCGGTTTCATGCTGCTGACCGGGGAGGTGGGCACGGGCAAGACGACGCTGTGCCGACTTCTGATGGACGATCTGCCGGACAGTGTCCGCCTGGGTTATCTCCTCAATACCAAGCTCGACAGTGCCGGCATTCTGGTATCCCTGTGCCGGGAACTGGATGTCGATTACCAGGGCGCCCCGGACGATATCCAGGGCCTGGTGGCGGCCCTTTACGAAAACCTGCTGCAGGCCCACGGGGACGGACAGCGTACCCTCGTGGTCATCGAGGAAGCGCAAAACCTGAGTTCCGATGTGCTTGAATCCCTCAGACTGCTCACCAATCTGGAAACCAACGAACGCAAACTGCTTCATATCCTCCTGGTGGGCCAGCCCGAATTGCTGGACACCCTTCATCTGCCGGCCCTGCGTCAGTTGAACCAGAGAGTTATAGCCCGTTGTCATCTGGACGTATTGCCCAGGGGGGAAGTCGCGGGGTACCTGCAACACAGGCTGAGGGTGGCGGGCCTGGACCGGGCACTGTTCACTGCTTCCGCCGCCGCACAATTGCACAGCATAAGCGGGGGCATTCCCCGGGTGATCAACCTGATTGCCGAGCGCAGCCTCATTGCCGCTTACGCCCTGGAACGGCCCGTGGTGAACCGGCTTCTCGTCCGACGCGCCGCCCGGGAAGTGTTGGGGCCAAAGCAGGCCATACCGGCCGGCATGGACAGGGTTCGATCGGGGTTTATCGGGGCGGTCGCGGCCACTTTGCTGGCGATGGTGGCCGGCCTGGTATTTTTGCCAAAGGCCGACTGGAATGTTCGCTCCGTGTCTGAAGCCATTGCCCTGGAGCCTGCTCCCGCCAAGACGAAGACCGGGGGAAATCAGTTGGCGCTAAAACCCGGGAGAGCGGATGCTCCATCGCCGGCGGCACCGAGCGGGCCGGATCAGCGTGAAACGGCCCAATCGACGACCAGTGTCTTCTCCCTGTTTCTCGATAAATACCACATCGGCGCCGCGGCGGGCACTATCGAGCAGCTTTGTGGGATTGCCCGTCGCACGGGTTTTGCCTGCGAGGAGTTCCAGGGGCTAAGCGCCGATTTTCTCGAAGCACTGGCACGACCGGCGCTGGTGCCGCTGGCGGACGGCACCGACGGCTTCGATTATTATGTGTTTTCGTCGGAAGACGGCGGTTATCGATTGACCAACAGCGCCGGGACACGGACTGTCGACCGCGCCGAATTCGAATCCCGGTGGCGCGGCGAAGGGACGTTGTTGTGGCAACCTCCGGCGGGGTACAGCGCGCCGCTCTATGTCGGCACCGGCAACCGCGCGGTAGTCGACTATCTATTGCAGAGTCTCAGGTCGCTGGGTTATGTGGAAGGCGCACTGGTTACCGGCGGAATCTACAACGGCCACCTGGCCGGGATCGTCAGGGAGTTCCAGGGTGATGCCGGCCTTGCCGTCGACGGCATTGTCGGCCCCAAGACACTGATGATGCTGGCAGGCAACGGCAGCAAGCTGTCGTCGCTGGCGGGAAGGTAGCACCGGTATGTCTTATTTGCTAAGGGCACTCGAGAAAGCGGAATCGCGCCGGCATGGGCGAGAGATGCCCGAGCGGTTGCGGGCCACTCGTGATTCGGCCGGGACGGTCGATCAACCGCCGCAGAAGGTAATAAAGCCAAGCCCCCTGGGGATTTTGCTGCTGCTGGCCCTGATTGTGTCGGCGTTTGGCGGTTATCGAATGCTCTTGCCGATCGACAGCCCGGCATTGCCGGCACCAGCGATACCGGCCCCCCCAAAAACCCGGGATCAAGCCGGCGAGATGGTGGAAACCGGTCAGCGGGAGACAGGAAAAAAGACGCCCAGCGCCGGCGCTTCGGGCGCCGTGGCAGTGCCCGGCCGCGGTCCGACAACCGGGGGCCAACGCACACCGGCGCCCGCGGTTGACGACCCCCTGGAGCTCGGGTCAATCAATGTCACCGGCTACATCTACAACGAGGACAATCCCCGGAGCAGTCGTCTGTTCGTTGACGGTATCGTCTATTCCGCAGCGGATCTGGAACACAAGGGCATTCAGGTGAAGGTTTTCGGAGAAGGCATTGTCGTGCTGGCGCAGGGCGATGGCGAGCGCGCCATCCGTATTCGATAACAGCGCCACACGCTCCCCCGCACTCGCCCGGCTGTCATTTTTTTGACACTAAAAATTCAAATAACGGTCACTGCATCGTCACACTCAACCCTTACCTTTGACTTGCCCCCTGGGAGGATCTGCCCGGTCCGGTCCCGTTGGCAGAACCTGGGCGCCGCCATGGCGCATGTTATGAATTTGTTTCTAAACCCACTCAAAACTTGGAGTTTTCCAGTTATGTCCATGAAAAGAAATTTGCTCACTCTGTCGGTGATGTCCGCCCTGTTGGCGGCCTGCAACGGCGGTGGCGGCGACGTGGAAATCGCGCCCAGCACCAACGTGCAGGATTCCAACAACACCACGACCACTTCCGGCGACAACACTGGCAGCAATCCCTGTGCTTCCTACACAGAAGACGGCCAGACCTTCCAGGGCTCCGTTGTCGACGATAACTGTGTTTACGGCTCCAGCTTTGTCGATGTGGGTAACGAGTTGATGACCGACGTTACCTTCGATGACCTGCCCAACGACGGTGCACACGTGTTTCAGGCCAGCCTATTCGTCGGCGCCAATGGCGACAGCGACGCCGAACTGGCCGATATGGGCATCACCCAGGGCGGCGATGGCCCCACCATTACCATCGAGGCGGGCGCCACCCTGGCCTTCCAGACCAACTCCGATTTCATGGTGATCAACCGCGGTTCGCAAATCCAGGCGGTGGGTACAGCCAGCAACCCCATTACCATCACTTCCGTGAGCGACATCGAAGGCAATGTCGGTCCCGAGGATGTCAGCCAGTGGGGCGGCATGGTGATCAACGGCTTTGGTGTTACCAACAAATGCTCCTACACTGGCAGCGTCGACGGCGGCGATCTGGCCCTGGACGGCGAGTGCCACGTGCCCTCGGAAGGGTCCGAAGGTGACGCGATCAACAACTACGGTGGTGACAACAACGCCGACAGCTCCGGTACTCTCCAGTATTTCATCGTCAAGCACACCGGCGCTCAGGTGGATAATGGCGACGAGTTGAACGGTATTACCTTTAGTGGTGTGGGGTCCGGTACCACGGTCGATCACCTGCAGGTCTACAGTACCTTCGACGACGGTATCGAGATGTTCGGCGGCGCAGTGAACATCAGCAACTTCCTGGCGCTCTACGTGCGCGACGATTCCATTGATATCGATGAAGGTTATCGCGGCACCGTGGACACGGCGCTGGTGATTCAGTCCGAAACCGATGGCAATCACTGTGTGGAATCCGATGGTATCGGCAGTCACGACGACCTGGATGAGGCAACCCGTCAGGACTTCATCGACCGGGGCCTCAACAGCCGCGCCACCCTGCGTAACCTGACCTGCATTATCAGCCCCAACGGTGCTGACACCGCTACCCATGATCCCGGTGCCGGCCTGCGCATCCGCGAGGCCCATTTCCCCACCATTGAGAACGCGGTGATCACCACCGCCTACCAGGGCGACGGCGTGGCCGCCGATCCGGAAGGTAACTACTGCGTTCGCATCGAGGACGCCGGCGAGCAGGCCGCCCTGGACGGCGAATGGTCCTTCACCAAATCCGTTATCGCCTGTCAGGACCTGACAGCGGGCGATCTGGAGGGTTCTTCCACGGAAGACTGGCTGCGCGGTATCGGATCTTCCAACGAGAACGCGGTTTACCAGACTGCCGAGGCGGGCGAGGATCCCACCATCGCTTCCAACCCCGCCCTGGAAATTCTGGACAACTACTTCGCTCTGCCTGTGGGTGACATGGTCGTGGATAGCGCAGCCGTCACTTTTACGCCCAACGATGGACGTAGCTACATCGGTGGCCTGATCGACAGCCAGGACTGGACCCAGGGCTGGACCTACGGCCTCGACCCGAACAACCGTGGCCAGGCGCTCTGGTTCGAATAAGGACAGCGCGGCAAATGGAACTGCCAGGGAAGGGCGCCTCTCGGCGCCCTTTCAATTCGCGTGGCAAGGGCATGCCGCTGCTGCCACTGAACTTGCGTTTCACTGATTGAAAAGGTTGATGCAGATGACTAGCGACAAAAAACTATTGACACTGGCGGTGGCTGCTGCCTCGCTGGGGATGGCCGGGCAGCTTTCGGCTCAGGAACAGAGTGAGTCCAATGAGCAATCCGGACAGTCCCAGATTGAAGAGGTAGTCGTTTTTTCCCGCCTGCGCACGGCCGCCGAGGATGTCCTCATGGAGCGGATCGAATCGGACGCCGCCACCGACCTGCTGACGTCGGAAATGATCGGTCGTATCGGCGATTCCACGGTAGCCAAGGCGTTGCGCCGGGTACCGGGTGTCACGCTGGTGGACGATAAATTCATCTACGTGCGCGGGCTCGGCGAGCGCTATTCCAGCACCCTGCTGAACAAGGCGGTGGTGCCCAGCCCGGACCTCACCCGCAGTGTCCTGCCCCTGGATATTTTCCCCACCAGCATTATCGATACCCTGTCGGTCCAGAAAACCTATACCGCCGATATGCCCGCCTCCTTCGGCGGTGGTAATGTCAATATACGCACCAAGGGTATCCCGGAAGAGTTTGTGTTCAATGCCGAAATCGGCACTAACTATAATGCCGACACCTCCGGCAGTGGCCTGACATACAATGGCGGAGATGATGACTGGATGGGCAAGGACGATGGCACTCGAGAATTTCCCGACGCCATTGCCGGTGCATTCCAGCAGTATCAGGGCGATATCAGCACGCTCAATATCCTCAATTTCCTCCGTCGCCAGGACGGCAGTGCCACCCTGGCCCAGGCCCAGGAAATCAATCAGGGCCTGGCGCAATCCCTCTACCGGGATATTTCCATCGACGACGAAGACGTTGGCGAGAATATCAGTGGCGAAGTGAATATCGGTAACCGTTTCTATTTCGATAACGGAATCGAGTTCGGTTTCCTCGCCGGCGCCGCCTACGACCAGGAATTCGAAACCCAGGAGATCACCACCCGAAGGTTCAACGACCCCCAGGAACTGGTAGCGGTGGAAACGGAATCGACCCGCTCCATCGACATTACCGGCAACCTCGCCCTGGGCCTGCGGTTAAATGGCGAACAGGAAATCAACACCACCAGCCTGTTTCTTCGCAACACTGACGATGAAGTCGCGATCGAGAATTTCCATAACACCAACCGCACGGTTTCCAGCGGCCTGGGCTTCCGGGATTACGATATCCGCTGGGAAGAGCGGGAGATGACCGTCAACCAGATCAAGGGCAGCCATGTATGGGGACCGGAAACCCGGGAAACCCTGGGCCTGGAATGGGTGGACGAGAAACTGCCGTTCCTGGACCAGTTGCAGTTCGACTGGTATTTCTCCGACTCGGAGGCGACCACTGATATTCCCAGCGAAACCACCGTGCGCGCCCAGACGATCACCGTCCCGGGAACCACCGATGTGGTGTCTTCCCGGCTCCAGCTTTCCGATTCGATGGCCAACTACCGGTTTACCGACCTGGAAGATGATGTGGAGAGCGAGGGCTGGCAGTTGAAGTGGCCCTACAGCGCGGGCAACTTCGAAATGGAATTGTCCGGTGGTTGGGATTACGTCCAAAAGACCCGCACCTACCGGCAAACGGACCTGCGGCTGGGCAGTACCGACCCGGACGCGCTGGCAATCCTCGGTCAGGACCTGGGCCAGGTTTTTAGCGACGACAACATCGCCAACGACGATTTCAGTTTTTCCCTCGACAACGCCCGGGCCAGTTCCCGGAGCTATATTGCCGCAACCACCAACGAGTCGGTGTTCCTGCAGGCGGACGTGACCTGGCGCGACCAGTGGCGCCTGATTGCTGGCGGCCGTTACGAGGAATATATCCAGGTCGGCCTGCCCTGGAATCCGCTTGTCTTCAACACCGACGGTACTGTAGGGCAAATACCCATGGACGTGGACGAGCTGCGGGACGCTGTCTTTACGGATGACGACATTTATCCGGCAGCCTCGTTGATTTACATGCGCGACGGTTTCCTGGCGGAAACCTACCAGTTGCGTTTCGCTTACAGCGAGACGGTGGTTCGGCCCGACCTCCGGGAAATTGCCGATACCAGCTATCTCGATCCCCTGACGGATGCGCTGGTATTCGGTAACCCCGACGTGGTGCCGTCCAATGTCACCAACTACGACATTCGTTCCGAGTGGTTTTTTGCCAACGGTGATAACCTCACTCTCAGCCTGTTCTACAAGGAGATCGAGGATCCGATCGAATTCTTCGAACGGGCCGCCACTGATACCAAGGTGGCTTCGGAGGTTATCAATGCCGAGAGTGCCGAGATGCTCGGTGTCGAGGTGGAATGGCTCAAGGACCTTGCCTTTATCGGCGATCGCTTCTCGCCTTTCTTCGTGGCCGGCAACATCACCTGGCTCGACCACGAATTGACAGTGGGCAACCGGGCGGATTCCCCCACCAACCTGAAGCGCGAGGTTGCCGGTGCTTCGGACCACGTGGTCAATCTGTTGCTTGGCTTCGATTCCAACAATGGCAAGCACGCTGCCACGCTGGCCTACAACGTGTTCGGCGAGCGGTTGTACACCGCAGGGCGACTGGGGGCGCCGGATTCGTTCGAGCAGCCCTTCCACTCGCTGGATTTCACCTATTCCTTTTACCCGACGGACCGGATTATCGTGAAAGCCAAACTCCAGAACCTCCTGGACGAGGAACGCACCATCGAGCGCGATGGCACGGAAATCTACACGGAAGAAGTAGGGCTACAGGCAAGTCTGGCATTGAAGTGGCAGTTCTAGCCTGACAGCAATCGGGGTAAAGCCGTCATTCCGGCGGCTTTACTTCTTTACTTTGGATTGTCATAAAACCGTTAAAAAAGATTCACAATTATCTTGGGTCTTAGGAAGTTAAGACATCAAATTGGCTTCTCACGAAGCAATTTAAGAATGACGTGGTACAAGCTATCACGTCGGTGGTTGAAGC
>MRWG01000221.1_pt1 | contig 94761 bp, 82 predicted proteins | sample 1013341 | NCBI WGS metagenome assembly MRWG01 (sample SAMN06117577, study PRJNA244670) | biofilm metagenome | biome: Water; feature: Cathode Biofilm; material: Biofilm; isolation source: microbial consortium enriched at the cathode of a solar microbial fuel cell | place: USA: District of Columbia ...
ATTCAAGTGGACAAAGAGCGCTGAAACTATTTTGGCTTCCGTTGACAGAGCAAAGAATGTGTTACCTAATTAACCGCATGGCCCACTAGGGCCTGGGAAATGAGACAGCTGTGCAGAACCGAGGAAATTCCCGAGGGCGGCTGCAAAAGCCTGGGCCATGGTATTGAAGATGCGATGTTCGCGGTACGCTGGAACGGGACCATCCACCTGTACCGCAACCGCTGTCCCCATGCCGGTGCTCCGCTCAACTGGATGCCGGACCGCTTTTTCGACCGGTCCCGCCAACACCTTCAGTGCAAGGTTCACGGCGCCCTCTTCGAGGTCGAGACCGGCGCCTGTTTTTCGGGGCCATGCCCTGGGCAAAAACTGGAGGCGGTCCCCTTCGAAATTCGCGGCGACCACCTCTGTATCGACGTCTGAGCCGGGTTGCCGGGCATCCCGTCCTGTTTCAGGACACAGGCAATTCCAGTATCATTGCGCGCCTGCCCATGGACCGATTGCCGAGGAAACGATGCCCAGGAAGAACGCCTTCTATGCCCAGTCAGGCGGTGTCACCGCTGTTATCAACGCCAGCGCCTGCGGCGTCATTGAAGCCGCCCGCAAGCACAGGGAGATCGGCAAGGTCTACGCCGGCAAAAACGGCATAATCGGCGCGTTGCGGGAAGAACTGATAGACACGTCCAGGGAAACCCCCGCCACCATCTCCGCCCTGCGCCACACCCCCGCCGGGGCCTTCGGCTCGTGCCGCTACAAGCTCAAGAGCCTGGAGGAAAACCGGGCCGAGTACGAGCGCCTAATCCAGGTCTTCCGGGCCCATAATATCGGTTATTTCTTCTACAACGGCGGCGGCGATTCCGCCGACACATGCCTCAAGGTTTCCCGCCTGTCCGAGGCCATGGGCTATCCCATCCAGGCCATTCATATCCCCAAGACCGTCGACAACGACCTGCCCTTCACCGACAACTGCCCGGGGTTCGGCTCTGTGGCCAAATACGTGGCCGTCTCCACCCGGGAGGCGAGCCTGGACGTGGCCTCCATGTGCGAGACTTCCACCAAGGTGTTCATCCTCGAAGTCATGGGTCGCCACGCAGGCTGGATTGCCGCCGCCGGGGCCCTGGCGGGGGAGGAGAAAGGTGACCCGCCGCATATCGTGCTGATGCCGGAGGTGGCCTTCGAACGGGACAGGTTCCTGAAAAAGGTGAACGATACGGTCAGGGAAAAGGGCTACTGCGTAATCGTCGCCTCCGAGGGCACCCGTTACGCGGACGGTTCACTGGTGGCCGCGTCCGAACACACCGATGCCTTCGGCCACAAGCAACTCGGGGGAGTCGCTCCCACCCTGGCCGGCCTGATCAAGGACGAACTGGGCTACAAGTACCACTGGGCACTGGCGGATTACCTGCAGCGTTCGGCCCGGCACATCGCCTCCGCCACGGACGTGGAACAGGCCTATGCCGTGGGCCGGGCCGCCGTCGAGTACGCCGCGTCGGGCAAGAACGCGGTGATGGTCACCATCGAGCGGGGCAAGGGCAAGCGCTACACCTGGAAGCTGGGGGAGGCACCGCTGACCAAAGTGGCCAACGTGGAAAAAATGATGCCGCGCAGCTATATCAGCCGGGACGGTTTCGGCATCACCCCCAGGGGCCGGCAATACCTGGCGCCGCTGATTCGGGGCGAGGACTACCCACCCTACAAAAACGGCATACCCGCCTACGGCAAACTGAAGATGGTGATGGTGCCGAAAAAACTCAAAACGGGATTCGAGATTTAGAAGCGCGGTCTCTCGGGGGCGATCGCCGCATTGATCGACCCTGTCATATCAGGTTTCCAGTAAAAAGGTCACAGGCCCGTCGTTGCACAGGGATACCTGCATATCGGCACCGAACCGTCCCGTCGCCACGGGCACTCCCGCCGCCTCCAGATTGTCGATAAAACGCTCGTAAAGCGCCTCGGCCCGCCCCGGCTCCGCCGCGGAAGAGAAACTGGGGCGCAGGCCCTTGCGGGTATCCGCCGCCAGGGTGAACTGGGAAATCACCAGAACGCTTCCGGTTACGTCCAGGACACTGCGGTTCATCCGCTCGCTGCTGTCAGGGAAAACCCGGTAGCGGGCGACCTTGTCCGCCAGCTTCCGGCACTGCGTTTCGCCGTCCCCCGCCTGGACCGCCAAAAAGACCAGCAGGCCCCGATCAATGCGGCCGGCGACCTCGCCGTCAACCGCCACCGAAGCCCCGCTGACCCGCTGCAGCAACGCCCGCACTATTCGCTCTCCAGCCTGTCCGCCATGGCATCGGTGGCGGACACCAGCGCGTGGACGGTGCCGGGCTCGCCCGACGCATGGCCGGCATCCCGAACGATCTCAAGTTGCGCTTCCGGCCAGGCCTCGGCCAGGGCGAAAGCCTGCTCCACCGGACAGACCATGTCGTAGCGGCCATGGACGATAACGCCCGGGATTCCCCTCAGTTGCCCGGCATTCCCGATAATCTGGTCGGGCTCGATAAAGGCACCATTGACAAAATAATGGGCCTCGATTCGGGCCAGGGCAGTGGCAAAATGGGGGTTGCCGAAATGGTTCACCACCGCCGGCCGGGGATCCAGGGTGGCGCAGCGTCCTTCCCAGATGGACCATGCCTTGGCGGCTGCCATGCGCTCCAGTTCGTTGTCACCGGTGAGCAGTTGGTGGTAGGCCGTTAGCAAGTCATCCCGCCGGTGCCGGGAAACAGGCTCGATGAAATCCCGCCAGTAGTCGGGGAAAATGCGATGGGCCCCCTGCCGGTAGAACCAGTCGATATCCCCCTGGCGGCACAGAAAAATGCCCCGCAGGATCAGCGCCTGGACCCGCTCCGGATAAGCCTGGGCATAGAGCAGCGCCAGCGTTGCCCCCCAGGAACCGCCGAAGACCACCCACCTGTCGATCCCCAGCTGCCGGCGCACGGTTTCGATATCCGCCAATAGCCGCGCAGTGTCGTTCTTTTCGAGAGAGGCATGGGGCGTGGAGCGGCCGCAACCCCGCTGATCGAAAAGCACGATCCGATAGCGCTGCGGGTCGAAAAAGCAGCGATCCTGCTCCCGGCAGCCGGCACCGGGACCACCGTGCAGGAAAACCACCGGCACCCCGTCGGGGTTGCCGCACTCCTCCAAATAAAGACGATGGGGCGCTTCCACCTCAACACGGTGCGTGGCATAGGGTTTGATGGCCGGGTAGTGAACTCGCATGGGGACCCCGAAGCGCCGTTACGGCGATAGCAAAGACTGCCGTTTATAGTAACAGCCGATCATGGGTAAACTGTAGGTATGAACGACGATCCCGATCGCTGCCCCTGGTGCCGGGGCAACGCCCTGTACACCGAATACCATGACCGGGAATGGGGCGTGCCCTGCCGGGACGACGGCAAGCTCTTCGAATTCCTGGTTCTGGAAAGCGCCCAGGCGGGCCTGTCCTGGCTCACCATCCTGCGCAAGCGGGAAAACTACCGGCGTGCCTTCGCCGGCTTCGATCCGGAGCGGGTCGCACGCTTCAACCGGCGCAGTGTCGAGCGCCTGCTGCGGGACAGCGGCATTGTCCGCAATCGGCTGAAAATCGAGGCGGCCATCGGCAACGCCCGGGCTTTTCTCGAGGTGGTCGAAAGCCACGGCAGTTTTGCCGATTATTTTTGGGGTTTCACCGATGGCGAGCCCCGCATCAATCATTGGCGCCGCCTCGGGGAGGTTCCGTCCATGACACCCCTTTCCGACGCCATCAGCCGGGACATGAAACAAAAAGGTTTCCGCTTTTTCGGATCCACCATCTGCTATGCCCATATGCAGGCCACGGGGCTCGTCAACGATCACCTGGTGAGCTGTTTCCGGCATAGCGAGTGCGCATCGACCAGCCCCTGACGAAGGCTTGATCGCGGGCTTGGTCCGCTCCCACCATCAACACTACTGTCTTTGGGTGCGTGCAGCGTGCCGGTGGTGTGGGAGCGGCCCGTGGCCGCGATGGAAGCCCTAACCGAGGACCACCTGATTGCGGCCCATGTGCTTGGCCTGGTAAAGACCGCCGTCGGCAATGCTGAGCATATCGTTGTTATCGAGGGATTTGTCGACACTGGCAATGCCGATGCTGATGGTCACGGACACTTTGTCGCCGTCGTGGGCGATGGTCATCTCCTCGATGCGCTTGCGCAGTCGCTCGCCGGCCTGGACCGCCGAAAAGCCGGTCTGTCCCGGCATCAGGATCAGGAACTCGTCGCCACCCCAGCGCGCCACCACGTCCTGATTGCGCAAGCCGCGACCCAGCGCCCTGCCCACCTTGGTCAACACCTGGTCCCCGAATTCATGGCCATAGCGGTCATTGAAGGACTTGAAGTTGTCGATGTCCGCCAGCAGGATGGCGTAGATATGGCCGCTGCGTTTGTACTCTTCCCAGCGCGTCTCCAGAATACCGTCCATGTAGCGGCGATTGGCGAGGCCGGTCAACTGATCCCGCAGCGCCAGTTCGTGGACCCGCCGGTTCATTTCGATCAGTCCCCGTTCGTTGGCGTAGCGGGAGTAATCCATGGCCACCGAAAACAGGGACAGCCCCACCAGTGTGAGGAAAAACTTGATTTCGGTGAGCACCGGATAACCCGGTCCCGGGGGCAGGTAAAGATCCCAGTAGAAAACCGCGCCGACGATCAGGTTGAGAATGGCCAGGCCGGCCGCTCCCAGACGAAAACCCAGCACCGCGACGAACCCCGGCGTGATGGCCAGGCAACCGAACAAGCCGGTCTTGTTGGGCCCGCCCTCTGTGATCAGGTAGAGAAACGCAGCGACACCGCAACAGGCGTAGTAGATGCGGGTGCCGGTATTGAGGCCGGCAATCATGTGCACCAGCAAACCCAGGAACACGGCGCCGGCGGTGGTGGCGAAAACGAGCATGGAGCGGACATCGCCAACCGCAAAGGCAAGCAGGGCGAAAAAGGTGCCGAACACACCGAACAGAATCATCGTGTAGATAATCAGCCGGCTGTGATGCCAGCTGACAGATGCCGGTATGCTTTCCTGGTCGGAGTCGATCATTGCCTTTTACCCAAGTCCCGCGGGGCTGCATTCCCCCGCCGTCAGGTCCCTTCGGGACGTGTTGGCAATGGATTTTACACGTTTCCGGCGACGACCAAAGCCGGAATCGACACCAGGGAGGTGCCAAAACCCGCCTCCCGTCGCCTCAGGCGGCGTTTTTCTGGCTCCGTTTGCGCTCGGTTTCGGTCAGCAGCTTCTTGCGCAGGCGAATGTGCTTGGGCGTGACTTCAACCAGTTCATCGGACTCCACGAACTCCAGGGCCTGCTCCAGGGTATGGCGTACAGGCGGCGTCAGCACCAGGTTCTCGTCAGTGCCGGCGGCGCGGATATTGGTGAGCTGCTTGGCCTTGGTGGGGTTCACGGGCAGATCATTGCTGCGGGAATGCAGGCCGATGATCTGGCCCTCATAGACGTTTTCGCCGTGACCCACGAAAAGACGACCGCGCTCCTGAAGGTTGAACAGGGCATAGGCCAGTGTCTTGCCCTTGATCATGGAGACCAGGACCCCGTTCTGGCGCTTGCCGATGATACCGGGCTTGACCGGACCGTAGCTGTCAAAGGTACTGGTCATGACACCGGAACCGGCGGTCAGGGTCAGGAACAGGGAGCGGAATCCGATCAGACCCCGGGACGGCACCGTAAAGTCGATACGGATCCGGCCCTTGCCGTCCGGCTGCATGTTGGTCATCTCCGCCTTCCGGTTGCCCAGTTCCTCCATCACCGCGCCCTGGTGCTGCTCTTCCACATCCACGACAACACGCTCGAAGGGTTCCTGTACCTGGCCGTCGACCTCGCGCTGGACCACTTCCGGGCGCGACACGCCCAGTTCATAGCCTTCCCGGCGCATGGTCTCGATAAGCACGGACAGGTGCAGTTCGCCGCGACCGGACACCACAAACTTCTCCGGGGAGTCGCCCTGGCGGACACGCAACGCCACGTTATGGATCAACTCCTGTTCGAGGCGCTCTCGGATATTGCGGGAGGTGATGAACTTGCCATCCTGGCCGGCAAAAGGCGAATCGTTGACCTGGAAAGTCATGGTGACCGTGGGTTCATCGACAGTCAGGGCGGGCAACGCCTCCACATGCCCGGGATCGCAGAGGGTATCGGAGATATTGAGGCCATCGACGCCGGTGATGCAGACGATGTCGCCGGCTTCGGCGCGCTCCACCTCCACCCGCTCCAGGCCCTGGTGGCTCATCACCTGCAGCACCCGGGCCCGGCGCCTGGCATCGTCGGTACTGAGTACCACGACATTATCGTTGGGTCCCAGGGAACCCCGGGTGATGCGGCCGATACCGATCACCCCCACATAACTGCTGTAATCCAAGGCGCTGATCTGCATCTGGAAAGGCTGGCCCGGATCCACATCCGGAGGCGCCACCCGATCGACGATCATTTGCAGCAGGGGCGTCATGTCCTCCGCCATCTCCTCCACTTCGTAACCGGCAATGCCGTTGAGGGCCGAGGCGTAGACCACGGGAAAGTCCAACTGGTCATCGCTGGCGCCGAGACTGTCGAAGAGGTCGAAGACCTGGTCCATGACCCAGTGCGGCCGGGCCCCGGGACGATCCACCTTGTTGATCACGACGATGGGCTTCAAGCCACGCTCGAAGGCCTTCTGGGTCACGAAACGGGTCTGGGGCATGGGACCGTCGACCGCGTCCACCAGCAGCAGCACGGAATCCACCATGGACATCACCCGCTCCACCTCGCCTCCGAAGTCGGCGTGGCCCGGCGTGTCGACAATATTGATACGGTAACCCCGCCACTCGATGGCGGTATTCTTGGCGAGGATGGTAATGCCCCGCTCCTTTTCCTGGTCGTTGGAGTCCATCACCCGTTCGGCGCCCTGGTCCTTGCGACCCAGGGTGCCGGATTGCTGAAGCAGCTTGTCGACGAGAGTGGTCTTGCCATGGTCCACGTGGGCGATAATGGCAATATTGCGTAGATTTTCGATGCTCATAAAAGGGATTAATGCGGGGATGGTGAAAAGAGGGGGCGCATTATAGTGACAGGGAGGCGGGAAGTCACATCATTCCGCTTTGCACGGCGACCGGCATCCCCTTCGGCGTTCAGGTCACGACCCGAAGGGGCTCGTACTGGCGGATATCGGTCACGCGGTTCCCGTCCCCGGGCGCCAGGGTCGTGGAAAGATCCTGGAAGCTCATGGGCTTGTGGAAATAATAACCCTGGAAATAGTCGCACCCCATGGCCCTGAGGGCCTCGAACTGGTCCTCGTCCTCGACACCCTCGGCGATTACTTTCAGGGAAAGCACTTCGCACAGTTTGATAATGGCCTGGACGATCCGGTTGTTATTCTTGTTCTCGAGCAGGGTCCGGATAAACTCCTTGTCCAGCTTGAGGTAGTGCACGGGCAGGTCCTTGAGCATGGCCAGGGACGAGTAGCCGGTACCGAAGTCGTCCAGGGCGATGCGGATGCCGGCATCGATCAGTTCCTTGAGCTGGTCCATGACTTCATCGTAATTGTGGATCAGGCTGTCTTCGGTAATTTCCATGACAATCCAGCGGGGGTCGATTCCGTTGGCCTCGAGGATGCCTAAAAAGCGGCTGGCGAACATGCCGTCGGTGAGTTGTTTGGGGCTGACATTAACGAAAAAGGCGGCGTCGTCCTTCCACAGACCCTGGTCGCGCAGGCTGTTGATGTTCCGGCACACGCGATCGAAACTCCAGTAGCCTACGGCTGTCATCATCGGCGAGTTGGACATTATTTCGATAAAATGCCCTGCCGGCACCACGTTGTTGTTACCCCTAATCCAGCGCAACAGGCCCTCGGAGAAGCAGGTCTTGCCCCGGGCGTCGACAATGGGCTGGAAGTGGATATCGAACTCCTCGTTCTCCAGCCCGTGGCGCAGGCCGCGAACCAGTTCCACGCGGTACTCGGCCTCGATGCTCAGGGAGTCGTCGTAAAAGCAAATGCCCTTGCGCCCGCCCTGCTTGACCCGGTACATGGCCAGGTCGGCGTTTTTGAGTAGTTCGTTGGCGGTGCCCCAGTTGCCATCGAAGAGCACGACGCCGCCGCTCAGGTCCAGGTCGTAATCGATGCCGCCGATCCGGCACAGGCCGACTCCGGCACCGAGAAGCTTGTCGGTGACGGCTTTGACATTGTCCGTTGCTTCCTTGCGGGTGGGACCCAGCCGCTCCAGCAACACCACGAACTCGTCGCCGCCGAACCGGGCCACCATGTCTTCGTGGCGAAGGAGCGAGCGCACTTTCTTGGCAAATTCCTTGAGGACAATATCGCCGACATCGTGGCCCTGGGTATCGTTGATATCCTTGAAATGGTCCAGATCGAGAAACACCAGGGCGGCAAATTCACTGGTCTCCCGGCTGCGGACAATGGCGCGGTTGATTTCATTCATCATCTGCCGGCGGTTCGGCAGGCCGGTCAGGGCGTCGTAATTGGCCTGGTTCTTGATGATTTCCTCGGCCTTGACCTGGGAGGTCACATCCTCGACGAAAGAGGCAATGCCAATGGCTTCGTCATCGCGGGTCAGGGCGGAATCGTGCCACTCGCAATGGACTGGCTCGCCGTCCTTGTTAGTGCACACGTGAATGGTTCGCAGGCCCTTGTGGCTGCGCCACAGGGTCCGCCACTTGCGCTTGACCTTTTCCACGTCATCGTCGGAAAAAATGAGGTTGAGGGGCTGCCCCAGGGCCTCCTCGGCCCTGTAGCCGAAAATACTCTCCGCGCTGGGGTTCCAGCTGCAGATCCGGAAACGGCGGTCCCACTCGATGGCCGCCAGCGGCGTATTGCGCCAGTGCTGGGTGAATATGAAGTTTGCCTCCACCTCCCGCTTGGCCTGCTGCTCATGCTCAAAAGTCTGGCGCAGATTCTTGAAGATCAGTTGCCTCAGCTCGAAAGCACCGTAACCGATGGCGGTGAAGAAAACGGCCCCGAACAGCACCAGTTGCCACAGGGCGATGTCCGCGTAAATGTGGGAAAGAATCAGGGACGGAACCACGGTCAGGCAGGCGGCGATAATGGCCGCCCGGGTCTGGAACAGGTAAACCACCGCGTACGTGGCGGCGGCGCCCACGGTGAGCGCCAGGATCAGGTGCTTGTCGGCAAAATGGTTGCTCAGGAAGATCCAGCTTGCCGAGGCCCAGATAACGCCGTCGCAGACCCCGGACACAAGCGACAGGCGGTCCACCTTGCCGGAGATATTCGCATCAATACCCTCCCGGCCGGCTTCCCGGTTGAGCAGCAGGACGGCAGCACCCTGCACGGCGGCGATCAGGACAATGGCACCGCTCCACAGCCACAAAAAGGGGTTGCCGATATGGGCCATGGACAGGGCGACCAGCAAGCCCGCGAAGATAGCGGTGATTATCGTCCCCAGAGTCAGCAGGCGCAGGGCCAGGCCACCGATATCGTGACGGAATTTTTCCTCCAGCTGCAGGGTCAGTGCGTCCACGTCATTGGCCTCTTGGCTTTCTTTAGCGGCAATGGTGGCTCAACGAAAAGCCCGGGTGGCGGAGCGCGGTCGATTTCGCTGATAAACGGTTGCCGTGGCGGCAGCCTCCTAAAAAACTGTGAACCACTTCACATTAAGATGGGGATCTTGGGCGCTTTTGTGAACCATTGCGCCGGATGGCTGGCGACCGATACGCGAATTGCCGTATCAGCCCGGCCGATAAACGCCGACATTTTCATAGCCTTCCTCGCGCAACATCTCGGCGTGCAGTCGACTCATGACACCCCGATCACAATACAGGAGGTAAGTGGTCGCCGGCTCCAGATTGGGAAATTCCCGGGCCAGGGTAAAGAAGGGGATTTCCTTCACGGGGACGTTGCCGGCCTTGAGCGACCGACCGGCAATTTCGTCGGGGTGGCGGATATCGAGGATCACCGAGCCCGGCTGGGGCGTGCTGAAGATCTCCACGCCGGTGGCGGCCCCGGCGTCCATCTGGAGATCGTCAATGGCCTCGTATCGAGCTTCGGCCACGGCCCTGTCCAGCACGCCGAAATCGAAACCCGCTTCCTCGCTGATCACCCGCTCGGGCTTGGCCCTGGTAGTGGGCCTGACAGAGATAACACCACAGTATTCGGGCATGTTGGCGGCGTACTCCTCGGTACCGATGGTGCGGGCGATTTTGATAATTTCCTCCTTGTCCATCACCGAGAGGGGGCGGAAAATCAGCTTTTCCGACACCTGGTCGATCACCGCCAGGTTGTGCAGGGTCTGGCTCGAGACCTGGGAGACGCTCTCGCCGGTGACCAGGGTCTCGACCTCCATCTGCCCGGCAATGCGTGTCGCGGCTCGCAGCATCATCCGCTTGAGCACGACCCCCATGTAGGCGTTACCGACGCGGGTGAGGATTTCCGTTACCACCCCCTCGAAGGGCACGGTAACGAACTTGACCCGATGGGAGGCACCGAAGCGCCGCCACAGATAGGATGACACCTCCTTGACTCCCAGTTCATGGGCACGACCACCGAGATTGAAAAAACAAAAATGGGTGCGCAGCCCCCGCCGCATGGTCAGATAACTGGCTACCGTGGAGTCGAAACCGCCGGAAACAAGGGAGAGGACATTATCCCGGCTGCCGATGGGAAAACCGCCCAGACCGCGGCGGGTTTCGTGCACGAGAAAGAATTTATCGCCGCGAACCTCCAGAGGCACGGTGACGTCGGGGTTCACCAGCTTGACCCCGGCCGCGTCGGTGTATTTCAGGAGCCCGCCGCCCACATAGCGCTCCACGTCCACGGAACGGAAGTCGTGACGCCCGCTGCGCTTGACGCGCACACAGAAGGTCTTCCCGGCCAGGGCCTGGGCCCAGGCGCCGCGCGCCTTGTCGAGGATATCGTCCAGATCGCCAAGCGGATGGCTGTCCACCCGGGAGAACTGGTTGATACCCGGCGTCGACGCCAGCACCGTTTCCACCGGTTCCCGGAGACTGCCGGCATCCCCGGGGATCACCACGTCGAGCTTTTCCCAGTCCCGCTGCACATCGATACGGCGGTCCAGCGCCTTCAGCAGGCGCCGCAGATTGTCCCGCAGCTGCTTGGTAAGCCGCTTGCGCACGGGGGAACTCTTGATGGTGATTTCGGGGGAAATCTTGACTATGTAGTGCATGACGGGAAAGAAGGCACTCGGTTTCCGGGGCCGCGCATTATAGCCCTGCCGACCGGGCGATTAAATGCGGCGCGCTATACGTTCCCTCCCGGTTCAGGCAAAATGGTTCCGGCTCTGGGTCAAAACACCAGAACCGCACCAAATGTGCGCACTCTCGAAATTATTTGCACTAAAATGATGCAAAAGCCCCTCTTGATGCCGGCGGCCAGCCGCTTCGGGGCTGCTTGAAGCCGCGCCCAATAATGTGGCACACATATTGCTATTTTTTAACCGAGCGCCACAAAACCGCTTTACACGGCCCTGCTACCTCAAGCAGCCGAAAGAATACACAAACCGGAACCCGATCCTGGAGGAAACAATGTCCGAGAAGACTTTGAACCTGATTAAAGAAAGCGAAGCCCGCTGGGTGGACCTGCGCTTCACCGATACCAAGGGCAAGGAGCAGCACGTTTCCATCCCCGCCAAGGCCGTGGATGAAGAATACTTCGAGAACGGCCAGATGTTCGACGGTTCGTCCATCGCCGGCTGGAAAGGCATCAACGAGTCCGACATGATACTGATGCCCGACGATGACAGCGCCACGCTGGACCCGTTCACCGACGAACCCACCGTCATCCTGCGCTGCAACATTGTCGAACCCTCCACCATGCAGGGTTACGAGCGCGACCCCCGCTCCATCGCCCAGCGCGCCGAGGAATACCTGAACTCCTCCGGTCTCGGCGACACCTGCTTCTTCGGCCCCGAGCCCGAGTTCTTCGTCTTCGACGAAATCCACTTTGGCGCCGACATGTCCGGCAGCTTCGTAAAAATCACCTCGGAGGAAGCCTCCTGGTCCTCCGGCGAAAAATTTGTCGAGGGCAATCTGGGCCACCGGCCCCGGGTCAAGGGTGGCTACTTCCCGGTCCCGCCGGTCGACTCCCTGCACGACCTGCGCGCCGCTATGTGCGCCGCCATGGAGCAGATGGGCCTGGACGTGGAAGTTCATCACCATGAGGTGGGCGGTGCCGGCCAGAACGAGATCGGCGTCAAGTTCAACACCCTGGTTAAAAAGGCGGACGAAGTCCAGATTCTCAAATACTGCGTCCACAACGTCGCCCACGCCTACGGCAAGACCGCGACCTTTATGCCCAAGCCCATTGTCGGCGACAACGGTTCGGGCATGCACTGTCACCAGTCCTTCTGGAAGGATGGCGTGAACCAGTTTGCCGGCGACGGTTACTCGGGCCTCTCCGAGACCGCTCTTTACTATATCGGTGGCATCATCAAGCACGCCAAGGCCCTCAATGCCTTCACCAACCCGGGTACCAACTCCTACAAGCGATTGATTCCCGGCTTCGAAGCACCGGTAATGCTGGCCTATTCCGCCCGCAACCGTTCCGCGTCCATCCGGATTCCCTTCGTCACCTCCCCCAAGGCCAAGCGTGTCGAGGTGCGTTTTCCGGACCCCATCGCCAACCCTTACCTGGCCTTCGCCGCCATGCTCATGGCCGGTATCGACGGTGTCCAGAACAAGATTCACCCCGGCGATGCAATGGACAAGGACCTCTATGACCTGCCCGCCGAGGAAGCGGCCGCCATTCCCCAGGTTGCCGGCAGCCTGCGCGAAGCCCTGAGCAATCTCGATCAGGACCGCGCTTTCCTGACCCAGGGGGGCGTCTTTACCGATGACACGATCGATGCCTACATCGACCTGAAAATGGAGGAGGTCTACCGCGTGGAGCACACCACCCACCCGGTGGAGTTCGACCTCTACTACAGCGTTTAAGCGACGCCTCCGCCGGCCGGTGATGGCCGGCCTTTACCGACGAAAGCCCGCTATCAGATGATGGCGGGCTTTTTCTTTTTGCCAAAGGGTATTATCTTTAACCATGACAGAGGAAATCCGCCGGGAGGCCTCATTGTGCAAACCATCATCGCTTTGATCGCGGTCCTGCTGATAGGCAGCGCCCAGGCGTCGGGACAGGTCTATAAGGTGGTCGATGAAGAAGGCCGGGTCACTTATACCGACTCGCCCCCCGCCGACGAGGAAGCCGGAGAATCCGTGCAGGTCCCCGAAGTGAACACCCAGCCCGCGGTCAAACCCCGCCCCGACCAGGACAGCCAGGCCACGGCGAACAAAGGAGCCGGCGGCTACCGGGATGTGTATATCACCCAGCCGGCCCATGAAAGCACGGTTCCTCCCGGGCAGTTGGATGTGGTGGTCCAGGTCGTTACCGATCCGGCGCTGAAGCCCAATCACCGGGTGCAGGTGTTCTACGACGGCGAACCCTATGCCCCACCGGCTGCCACCACCAGCGTCGTCCTGAGCGAGCTGTACCGGGGCACGCACCAGATTCGCGCACAGATTATCGATGCCGATAACAGGGTCGTGGCCAGCACCGAGCCGGTGACTATTTATGTGAAACGCCACTCCATCCAGCATCCCAACCCCGCTCCCTACCCGGGCGCCAACTGACGGGAAACTGGCTGCACCATAATAGTGCACAGAAACACCGTTTTCACTACACTTCCCTTCTAAACCCTGTCTTTCAGGGAGCCCCCGCTTGGCCCGGTATTTGCACTGATATTTACGTTCGTCTTTGCAACCGGGTTAGCCAGCCTCCCGACGTGCACCAAATTGTTACGGCCTTCTTATCACGGAACTACGGATGGATACCAACAGCCTCGATCACCTTCTCCTCGAGAATCTCAGTACCGCAGTGCTGTTACTCGATGGCGAACTGACGGTGCAGTATGTCAACCCGTCCGCTGAAACCCTGCTTGCCGCCAGCGCTACCCGGGTACTGGGCAGCCGGGCCTCGACCTTTTTTGCCGGTTCCGAAAACCGTCTCGACGCCCTCCAGAACGCACTGGACACCGGTGATCCCTTTACCGAACGGCGGGCCTTTCTCAACCTGAAAGATCAGGGACAGACCGCCGTTGACTACACGGTAACACCGCTTGTCAGTGGCGCTTCCCGTTTCCTGCTAGTGGAAATGCAGGCCATGGACAGGATTCTCCGCATCGATCGCGAGGAGGCCCTGATAACCGCCCATGACACTTCGCGCAACCTGGTCAAGGGGCTGGCCCATGAAATCAAGAACCCGCTCGGCGGCATTCGCGGCGCCGCCCAGCTCCTGTCCGCCGAACTGAAAGACGCTGAACTGCGCGAGTACACGGATATTATCGCCAACGAGGTGGAGCGGCTGTGCCGGCTGGTGGACCGCCTGCTGGGGCCCAATAAGCCGGCGCCCTTCAGCGCCGTCAATATCCACGAGGTCACCGAGCATGTGGCATCCCTGGTGGAGGCCGAGACCCGGGGAGAACTGGTCATCCTTCGGGATTACGACCCCAGCATTCCCGAAGTCCAGGGAAACCGGGAGCAGCTGATCCAGGCAATCCTCAATATTGTCCGCAACGCCATGCAATCCCTGAAAAGCGCCGATATGCTCGGCAAGGGTGGCACTATTCGCCTGCGCACCCGGATCCAGCGCCACTTCACTATCGGCAAAGTCAACCACCGGGTGGTATGCCGCCTGGATATCATCGACAACGGCCCCGGGATTCCGGCGGAAATCAGCGAACGGATTTTCTTTCCCATGATCAGCGGTCGCCCGGAAGGCAGCGGTCTGGGCCTGCCCATCGCCCAGTCGACCATTAATACCCACAACGGCCTGGTGGAGTGCGACAGTCGCCCCGGCCATACCCGATTTACTATTTTTCTACCCATAGAATGTGACGATGACTGACAGACCAATAATCTGGATCGTGGACGACGACCGCTCCATCCGCTGGGTCATGGAAAAGGCGCTGACCCGGCACGATTTCGAGATCAGAACCTTCGAGGAGGCCCGCCCCCTGCTGGATGCACTGGAGCGCGACAAACCCGACACCATTATCAGCGACATACGCATGCCGGGAATCAGCGGCCTGGAACTCCTGGAAAGGATTCACAGGGAAAGTCCCAATATCCCGGTGATCATCACCACTGCCCACTCGGACCTGGACAGTGCCGTGGCCGCCTACCAGGGCGGCGCCTTCGAGTACCTGCCCAAGCCCTTCGACATCGACGAACTGGTCTCGGTCACCCAACGGGCGATCACTTTCACGCGGGAACAGGAAGAACCACCGGACACGGAAACAGGCTTGGCGAACACCGACATCATCGGCGAGGCGCCGGCCATGCAGGAGGTCTTCCGGGCCATCGGCCGCCTCTCCAAATCCAATATCACCGTGCTTATCAACGGCGAGTCGGGAACGGGCAAGGAACTGGTGGCCCGGGCCCTGCACCGCCACAGCCCCCGGGCGGATTCCCCCTTTATCGCCCTCAATATGGCGGCTATCCCCCACGACCTCATCGAATCGGAACTGTTCGGCCACGAAAAGGGCGCATTTACCGGCGCCGCCGCCCGGCGGGCCGGACGCTTTGAACAGGCCAATGGCGGCACCCTCTTTCTCGACGAAATCGGTGATATGCCCCCGGAAGCCCAGACCCGCTTGTTACGGGTCCTCGCAGACGGGGAGTTCTATCGCGTCGGCGGCCATACACCGGTCAGGGTCAACGTGCGCATTATCGCCGCCACCCACCAGAACCTGGAGGAACTGGTGGCCGACCACCGGTTCCGGGAGGACCTCTTCCACCGACTGAATGTAATCCGGGTCCACCTGCCCCGACTGGCGGAACGCAAGGAGGACATTCCCAAGCTGATACAGTTTTTCCTCAACCAGTCCGCCGAAGAACTGGAGGTGGAACCCAAGGTCGCCTCAAGGGACGTGGAGCGTTACCTGACCAACTTGCCCTGGCCCGGCAATGTCCGACAGCTGCAGAATACCTGTCGCTGGCTGACGGTAATGGCGTCCGGGCGGGAAATACTCATGTCCGACCTGCCCCCGGAACTGGTGTCAGATCCGGATCAGGCCGAGGCGTCCGGCGAGGACTGGGAAGCGGGCCTGTTGCGCTGGGCAAGGCGTCAACTGGACAGTGGCGCCGACAAGATACTGGACACCGCCCTGCCGGCCTTCGAGCGGACCATGATAGAAGCGGCCCTGGAAAAAACCGGGGGCCGCAAGAAGGAGGCTGCCGAATTACTGGGTTGGGGGCGCAACACACTGACGCGCAAACTCAAGGAATTGGGCATGCCGGGCGCCGGCGAGCACTGATTATCAATCACAACCCGGCGATCCTGCTGCCCGGGTAGTGCCCCTGACCGATCACCGGACCGGGCAGGGACATAGCCGAAGGACCGGCTCCCGCAACCAGGGCTCAGTGGGTGGCGCCGCCACTCTCCTCGTCCTGGGGCGACTGACTCTGGGCCTGGGCAACCGCCTGCTGGAACAGGGCATCGAAATTTACCGGCGGCAGCAACAGTGCCGGGAAGCTGCCCCGGGTGACAACGCTGTCGACGGTTTCCCGCGCGTAGGGGAAGAGTATTTGCGGACAGTGGGTGTTGAGAATCGCGGTCAGCTGCTGGCCCTGCAATCCCTCCACCAGGAATATACCCGCTTGCTGGATTTCCACCAGGTAGATGGTGTCCTCGTCGTCCTTCACCGTAATAGTGAGGCTCAGTACCACCTCGAAGTGGGTATCGTCGAGGCGATTGATCTTGGTGGACAGGTCCTGATTGACCTTGGGCTTCCACTGCTTCTGGAAGGCCTTGGCACCGAGCGGCGCCTCGTAGGAAAGATCCTTGAGGTAGATGCGCTGGAGGTTGAATTTGACCTGCTGGTTTTCCTGGGCAGCACCCTCGGTACCGGTTTTGTTCTCTTCTGTCATGATCGAACCCTGTTTTTCCGTCGATAACTGATCGTTCTGTTGGCCGGCGCGATTACTTCTTCTTTACCAGAGGCAGGCCCTGGCCCGACCATTCCGCCATGCCCCCCTGCAGGCGGCGCACCTCGAACCCGGCTTCCCGGAGTTTCTTGCCGACGCGGCCCGCGTGTTGTCCCATCTTGTCCACCAGTACCAGGGTACGGTCCCGGTACTGTTCCAGATCCTTTTCGCTGTCGTTGACCTTGCTCTGGGGGATGTGCAAGGCGCCGGCAATATGCCCGGCACTGAATTCCTTGCCGTCGCGAAGATCCACCACCACACCGTCGCCGCTGTTGACCAGGCGCGTCACCTCGTGGGCGGAAACAGGCTTTCCGCCCTTAAGGCGCTCACTGAAAGCCAGCGCCCAGACCAAAACCACGAGGATACTGACGAGTACCCACTGTTCACTGATAAATACAAAAAAATCCACGGGCGCTTGTTTCCGGGTCGTTCATTCAGGGCGCGCTAGTATACACAAAGAGGGTACGGGGCTCACGTCGGGCAAATATGCAAAACAGGAAGCCTGCCCGCCCCTCATCGTCACACGTGCCGGACTTCGTCGATCTCGTACTGGACTTGCCCAGAAGGGGTGGTGACATTAACCACCTCGCCCACCTCCTTGCCGATCAGGGCCCGGGCGATGGGAGACTGGTAGGAAATCTTGCCGGCCTTGATATCGGCTTCGTCGTCACCGACGATACGGTAGGTTCGGGTTTCATCCGTATCGACATTGATGATGTCGATGGTGGCGCCGAAAATCACCTTATCGTTTTCCGGGATCCGGGTGATGTCGATGATCTGGGCGTTGCCGAGCTTGCTCTCGATTTCCTGGATACGGCCCTCGACGAAGCTCTGCTGTTCCCGGGCCGCGTGATACTCGGCGTTCTCTTTGAGATCGCCGTGGGCGCGGGCTTCGGCAATGGCCTGCACGATGCGCGGGCGCTCGACCTTCTTGAGGCGCTGCAATTCCTCGCGCAGCCTGTCGGCACCTTCGACGGTCATGGGAATTTTGCTCATGATTCCACTGCCTCGTGCAATTCCTGGAGTTTGCGCACCCTGTATTCGTTGCCGTAGGCAAGTGCCTCGCAAACGGCGTGCCCTCCGGCCAGGGTCGTCGTGTAATACACCCCGTTCGACTCGGCGGTCGAGCGGATGGTGGAGGAATCGGCGATGGCCTGGCGCCCCTCCGTGGTATTGATGATCAGGTGCACCTTGCCGTTTTTAATCATGTCGACAATATGCGGTCGACCTTCCTTGACTTTATTGACCGGCTCCACGTCGATCCCCGCCGTCCGGATTACCGCTGCCGTGCCCCGGGTGGCTACGATCTTGAAGCCGCGTTCCCAAAGGGACCTGGCCACCTCGACCACGCCCGCCTTGTCCGGCTCCCGAACGCTGATAAAGGCGGTGCCCCGGGCGGGAATCTCGTCACTGGCGCCAAGCTGGGCCTTGGCGTATGCCTCGGCGAAGGTATCGCCGACACCCATGACCTCGCCGGTGGACTTCATTTCCGGCCCCAGGATCGGGTCGATACCGGGGAACTTGTTAAAGGGAAATACCGCTTCCTTGACGCTGAAATAGCGGGGCACGATTTCCCGGGTGAAACCCTGTTCCGCCAGCGTCGTTCCCGCCATGCACCGGGCCGCCACCTTGGCCAGGGAGACACCGATACACTTGGAGACGAAAGGCACCGTGCGGGAAGCGCGGGGGTTGACCTCGATCACGTATACTTTGCCATCCTGCCACGCCAGTTGGACGTTCATCAAGCCCTTGACCCCCAGCTCGACGGCCATGGCCTTGACGATCTCGCGCATTTCGTCCTGGACGTCCGCGGGCAGGCTGTAGGGGGGCAGCGAGCAGGCGGAATCCCCGGAGTGAATACCGGCCTGTTCGATGTGCTGCATAATGGAACCGATCACCACGTCCCTGCCGTCGGAGACGGCGTCGATATCGGTCTCGATCGCCGAGGACAGGAAGTGATCCAATAGCACCGGGGAATCCTCGGACACCTGCACGGCTTCGCGCAGGTAGCGCTGCAACTCCTCTTCGGCATAGACGATCTCCATGGCCCGCCCGCCCAGTACGTAGGAAGGCCGCACCACCAGTGGATAACCGATTTCCCGGGCCTTCTCGATGGCACCCTCCTCGGAGCGCACCGTGGCGTTGGCGGGCTGCAGCAGGTCCAGCTTCTGGATCATCTGCTGGAAACGCTCCCGGTCCTCGGCCCGGTCGATGGCGTCCGGGGTGGTGCCGATAATGGGCACACCGGCGGCCTCCAGTGCCCGGGCGATCTTCAGGGGTGTCTGGCCGCCGAACTGGACGATCACCCCCACGGGCTTCTCCTTGTCGACGATTTCCAGCACGTCTTCCAGCGTAATGGGCTCAAAATAGAGCCGGTCCGAGGTATCGTAGTCGGTGGACACGGTCTCCGGGTTGCAGTTGACCATGATGGTCTCGTAGCCGTCCTCGCGCATGGCCAGGGCCGCGTGCACACAGCAGTAGTCGAACTCGATGCCCTGGCCGATACGGTTGGGACCGCCCCCGAGCACCAGTATTTTCTTGCGGTCGGAGGGCTCGGCCTCGCACTCATCCTCATAGGTGGAGTACATATAGGCGGTTGCGGTGGCGAATTCCGCCGCACAGGTGTCCACGCGCTTGTAGACCGGCCGGATATCCTCGGCGTAACGCTTCTCCCGAACCGCCGCCTGGCTGGTGCCGAGCAGCTCGGCCAGGCGCTTGTCGGCGAAACCCTTGCGCTTGAGCCGGAACAGGCGGTCCCTGTCCAGGCTGTCGAGGTCCTGGCCCTGCAGGGCCTGTTCTTCTCGTACCAGGTCTTCCACCTGGACCAGGAACCAGGGATCGATATGGGTGATGCGCAGCACCTCGTCCAGGGTCATGCCCAGGCGGAAGGCATCGCCCAGGTACCAGAGCCGGTCGGCGCCGGGCTCCGCCAGGTTGGCGTGCACCGTGGCCATGGCATCGTCGTCCCGGGGATCGACCATGGGTTCCAGGCCCGCGCGTCCCCGCTCCAGGCCGCGGATGGCCTTGTGCAGCGACTCCTGGAAAGACCGGCCGATGGCCATGACCTCGCCCACGGACTTCATCTGGGTGGTGAGTTTGGGATTGGCGGTCGTGAACTTCTCAAAGGCGAAGCGCGGAATCTTGGTGACTACGTAATCGATGCTGGGCTCGAAGGAGGCCGGCGTGGCACCGCCGGTGATTTCGTTCTGCAACTCGTCGAGGGTATAACCCACGGCTAGCTTGGCCGCCACCTTGGCGATGGGGAAACCGGTGGCCTTGGAGGCCAGTGCCGACGACCGGGACACACGCGGATTCATCTCGATCACCACCAAACGGCCGTCCTCGGGGTTGACGGCGAACTGGACGTTGGAGCCGCCGGTCTCGACACCGATCTCACGCAACACCTTGACGGAGGCATCGCGCATGATCTGGTATTCCTTGTCGGTGAGGGTCTGGGCCGGCGCCACGGTGATGGAATCGCCCGTGTGCACCCCCATGGGATCGAAATTCTCGATGGAGCAGACAATGATGCAATTGTCGTTGCGGTCCCGGACCACCTCCATCTCGTATTCTTTCCAGCCGATCAGGGACTCGTCAATCAGCAGCTCGTTGGTGGGCGACAGATCCAGGCCTCGACGGCAGATTTCCTCGAACTCTTCCCGGTTGTAGGCGATACCGCCGCCGGAGCCGCCCATGGTGAAAGACGGCCGGATGATGCACGGATAGCCGAAGCGGTCCGGCACCTGGAAGGCCTCCTCAAGGCTGTGCACGATGGTGGCACGGGGTGTCTCCAGGCCGATGGCCTTCATGGCCTGGTCGAAACGCTCGCGATCCTCGGCCTTGTCGATGGCGTCCTGGTCGGCGCCGATCATCTGGACGCCGAATTCCTCCAGGACGCCCTCCCGGGCCAGGTCGAGGGCGCAGTTCAGGGCGGTCTGGCCGCCCATGGTGGGCAGCAGGGCATCGGGGCGCTCCTTCTCGATAATGGCGCGCACGGTGCGCCACTCGACCGGCTCGATATAGGTAGCGTCCGCCATCACCGGATCGGTCATGATGGTGGCCGGGTTGGAGTTGACCAGGATGACCCGGTAGCCCTCTTCCCGCAAAGCCTTGCATGCCTGGGCCCCGGAATAGTCGAACTCGCAGGCCTGGCCGATGACGATGGGGCCAGCGCCGATGATCAGGATGCTTCGTATGTCTGTGCGTTTGGGCATGCTTTCCTTACCGTCAGAATTTTGTGCTTCGTCGCTAGGGTCTGACGTCGGTCGTCTGACGTCCGACGCTTGGCGGCTGCGCCGCCGGTTTTTTCGATTCCTGCTTTTGCGTCCGACGTGTAGCGTCAGACGTCCAGCCAACTCACGTTCGCGCGGGACACCGCCTCCGGCCTGCTCAACCGCCGCTCCTGCGGGCCTCCATCAACTCAACAAAATGATCGAACAGCGGCGCTGCGTCATGGGGACCGGGGCTCGCTTCCGGGTGACCCTGGAAGCTGAACGCGGGCTTGTCGGTCCGGTGAATGCCCTGGAGACTACCGTCGAACAATGAACGGTGCGTGGCCCGGAGATTGTCCGGCAGGGTCGATTCCTCGACGGCAAAACCATGGTTCTGGCTGGTGATCAACACGGTGCCGTCATCGGCGTTCTGCACCGGATGGTTGGCGCCGTGGTGGCCGAACTTCATCTTGGTGGTCATCGCTCCGGAGGCCAGTGCCAGCAACTGGTGCCCCAGGCAGATCCCGAACACGGGAATGTCCGCGTCGATGATCTCCCGGATCGCGGTGATCGCATAGTCGCATGGTTCCGGGTCGCCGGGACCGTTGGAAAGGAAGACCCCGTCGGGGTTCATGGCCAGCACCTCGGATGCGGGCATCTGGGCCGGCACAACGGTAATATCGCAGCCGCGGTCCGCCAGCAGGCGCAGGATATTGCGCTTGACGCCGTAATCGTAGGCCACCACCGTGAAGCGCTTGTCGGCGACCGCTGCATGGCCCTCGCCCAGCCGCCAGCTGCCTTCCGTCCAGGTGTAGGGTTCCGTGACCGAGACTTCCCGGGCAAGATCCGCGCCCTTGAGCCCCGGAAACGCCCGGGCCTGCGCCAGCGCCCGCTCCTCGTCAAGATCCCCCGCCATGATGCAGCCACTCTGGGCGCCTTTCTCGCGAAGGATCCGGGTGAGCTTGCGGGTATCGATATCGGCGATACCCACGACGTTGCGCGCCTTCAGGTACTGTTCCAGGGTCTGCTCGCTGCGGAAGTTACTGGCCAGCAGGGGCAGATCCCGGATAACCAGGCCAGCGGCCCAGACTCTGCCCGACTCCTCGTCTTCGGCATTGGTGCCGGTATTGCCGATATGGGGGTAGGTCAGGGTGACAATCTGGCGAGCATAGGACGGATCGGTGAGGATTTCCTGATAACCGGTCAGCGCCGTGTTGAACACCACCTCGCCACTGGAACTGCCTTCGGCGCCAATGGCCGTCCCCCTGAACACTGTGCCATCTTCGAGCGCGAGCAAAGCGAGCCGACGGTTATCGGGTTTCAACGCAAACTCCTATCAATCGGGAAAAGCAAATAAGCGCGGCTAACAGGCTTATTCGGAAGAGAACGGCACTGTGTTTACAAGAACGTATTCGCAAGAACGCAGGTTGCAAAAAAGCGAGATGAATACAGAGCTTCATCTCGCCTTATCGATACGTGCTTCAATCATGTGCCTCTCAGGGAATCAGGCTCTGCAGCCAGCGAAAACCTGAGCGGGAATTCTAGGGAAAGGGAGCCGTCCTGTCCAGCGGAAATGACGTTTGTCCGTCGATGTTATCGGCGGCCGGCGCAAAACCGCCGAGCTTCGACGGAAAGACCGCTTTCCGGAAAACGGCAGGCCATGAACTCATACTCGCCGGCCCCGCCTCGGTCCGGACCATCGATCCAGACGTATCGTCGATTCAGAGGCCGAGTACATCCTGCATGCTGTAAAGGCCGTTCTCCTTTTCCCGGAGCCAGGCCGCGGCCCGCACCGCGCCACGGGCGAAGGACATGCGACTGGAGGCCTTGTGGGTGATTTCCACCCGCTCGCCGTCGGCGGCGAACATCACCGTATGGTCGCCGACAATATCGCCGGCGCGCACCGTGGCAAAGCCGATGGTATCCCGGTCCCGGGCACCGGTCTGGCCCTCCCGGCCGTAAACAGCGACCTTGTCGAGGTCGCGGCCCAGGGCGCCTGCCACCACCTGACCCATGCCCAGGGCGGTGCCCGAGGGGGCATCGATCTTGTGGCGGTGATGGGCCTCATAGATCTCCACGTCCACTTCGTCGCCAAGAACGCGGGCCGCGGTCTCGAGCAGCTTGAAGCAGAGATTGACGCCGGTGCTGAAATTGGGCGCCATGCAGATGGCGGTGGCCGCCCCTGCCGCATTAATGCGCTCCTTCTCGTGTGCCGAAAAGCCGGTGGTGCCGATGACAACTTTCCGGCCCGCCCCGGCACAGGCCTCGACATTGGCCAGAGTCGCCGCAGGCACCGTAAAGTCGATGAGCACGTCGAAATCGTCGATGACCTGGTCAATATTCCCGGCAACCGTCACGCCGTTGCGGCCCAGGCCCGCCAGTTCGCCGGCATCCGCGCCCACCAGCGAACTGTCGGGCCGTTCCAGGGCCGCGCTCAACGCCAGTTCGGGGTGATTGGCCACCGCCTCGATCAGCATCCTGCCCATGCGCCCGGCGGCGCCGGTTACCGCGATTCTCGTCATTGTCTCGACCTTGCTTGCCTTGTATTTTTTGCGGATAAGCCGGAGTACGGCCTACCGCGAACAGGTGCTAAAGAGAAAAACCGTCAAAAAACTTCTTCACGCCCTCGAACCAGGAGGTCTTCCGGGGCGAATGCCTATCCCCTTCCAGGTCGCCCTCCAGCTCCCTGAGCAGCTCCTTCTGACGAGCGCTCAGGTTGACCGGCGTTTCCACGATCACCCGGCACAAAAGGTCGCCGGCGGGGCCGCCCCGGACACCCACGACACCCTTGCCGCGCAGCCGGAACAGCCGCCCGGTCTGTGTCTCCGGGGGAATCTTGAGCTTGACCCGGCCTTCCAGGGTGGGTACTTCCAGTTCGCCGCCCAGCGCCGCATCGACGATGCTGATAGGCACTTCGCAATACAGGTTGCGACCATCCCGCTGGAAGATCTCGTGCTCGCGTACGCCGATTTCCACGTAGAGGTCCCCAGGGGGGCCGCCGGCGGGTCCCGCCTCGCCCTCGCCGGAGAGACGAATGCGGTCGCCGGTATCGACACCCGCGGGCACTTTCACGGAGAGGGTCTTGGCTTCTTCGACGCGGCCCTGACCATGGCACTTGTTACAGGGATCGGCAATCACGGTACCGCGTCCGCGGCAGTGCGGGCACGTCTGCTGCACTTGCAGGAAGCCCTGCTGCATGCGCACCTGGCCCATACCGCCACAGGTATTACAGGTGACGGGCCTGGATCCGGGCTTGGCGCCGGAACCATCGCATTCGCCGCAATGGACCATGGTGGGCACGCGAATCTTGGCGGTCATGCCCCGCACCGCGTCTTCCAGGTCCACTTCGAGGGGGTAGCGCAGGTCGGCGCCGCGCATGGGCCCTCCGCGACGTCCGCCGCCGAAAATATCACCGAAAACGTCGCCGAAAATATCGCTAAAGCTGCCGAAACCGCCGGCACCGCCACCGCCGAAGCCGCCAGCGGCATCGAGCCCCTCGTGACCGAACTGGTCGTAGGCGGCGCGTTTCTCGGGATCCGACAGGACCTCATAGGCTTCGGAGGCTTCCTTGAATTTTTCCTCGGCATTCCTGTCGTCTGGATTGCGGTCCGGGTGGTGCTTCATGGCCACTCGCCGGTAGGCCTTCTTGATATCGGCCTCCGATGCGCCCTTTTCGACACCCAGTATTTCGTAGTAGTCCCGTTTCGCCATGGAGTTGTCTCTGTTTTACAGCAAAAAGAGGCCTGTCTTCACAAACCTCTTGGAGAGTCCCGATATACGAGAGGATATGGACGGGAGACTGATCCGGTCTCACCTCCCGTCCACCGTCTCGCCTGTTTACGATTTTTTGTCGGAGTCCTTCACTTCCTCGAACTCCGCGTCGACGACGTCTTCCTTGTCGCCCGACTGCTGTTCGCCGCCGGCCTGCTGGGCATCTTCGGCGCCCTGGGCCTGCTCGGCCTGTTCGGCGTACATCTTCTGGGCCAGGCTGGAAGAGGCTTCCGACAGCTTGTTGGTGGCGGCGTCGATCTTCTCCTTGTCGTCGCCCTTGACGGCTTCCTCCACTTCCTTGATAGCGGCCTCGATGGCGGATTTCTCTTCCTCGGACGCCTTGTCGCCGGCCTCATCCAGGGTCTTGCGGGCAGCATGGGCCAGGCCGTCGGCGGTGTTGCGCGCCTGAACCAGTTCCTCGAACTTCTCGTCCTCGGCGGCGTGGGCCTCGGCGTCCTTGACCATTTGCTCGATCTCTTCCTCATTGAGGCCGGAAGAGGCCTTGATCTGGATGGACTGCTCCTTACCGGTGGCCTTGTCCTTCGCCGACACGTGCAGGATACCGTTGGCATCGATGTTGAACGTGACTTCGATCTGCGGCATGCCGCGGGGCGCCGGCGGAATGTCCGCCAGGTCGAAACGGCCCAGGGATTTGTTCTCCGAGGCCTGCTTGCGCTCGCCCTGAACCACGTGAATGGTCACCGCGGTCTGGTTGTCCTCCGCCGTCGAAAAGGTCTGCGACTTCTTGGTGGGAATCGTCGTGTTCTTCTCGATCAGCGGGGTGGCCACACCGCCCATGGTCTCGATACCCAGGGTCAGGGGCGTTACGTCCAGGAGCAGCACGTCCTTGACGTCGCCGGAAAGCACGGCGCCCTGGATAGCGGCACCGATGGCCACGGCCTCGTCGGGGTTGACGTCCTTGCGGGGGTCTTTGCCGAAGAAGTCCGTCACTTTCTTCTGCACCAGCGGCATCCGGGTCTGGCCGCCCACCAGGATGATTTCATCCACGTCCGACGCTGACTTGCCGGCATCCTTGAGTGCGGTCTTGACCGGCTCGATGCTGCGGTCCACCAGGTCTTCCACCAGGGATTCCAGCTTGGAACGGGTCAGCTTCACCACCAGGTGCTTGGGCCCGGTGTTGTCCGCGGTAATGTAGGGCAGGTTGACCTCGGTCTGCTGGCTGGAGGACAACTCGATCTTGGCCTTTTCGGCGGCCTCTTTGAGCCGCTGCATGGCCAGGGCGTCGCCACTCAGGTCGATGCCACTGTCCTTTTTGAACTCGTCGGCCAGGTAGTTGATCAGGGCCAGGTCGAAATCCTCGCCACCGAGGAAGGTATCGCCGTTCGTGGCCAGCACTTCGAACTGGTGCTCGCCGTCCACATCGGCAATCTCGATGATGGAAATATCGAAGGTACCACCACCCAGGTCGAAGACCGCCACCACGCGGTCACCCTTGGCCTTGTCCATGCCGTATGCCAGTGCGGCCGCCGTGGGCTCGTTGATGATGCGCTTGACATCGAGGCCGGCGATACGCCCGGCATCCTTGGTGGCCTGGCGCTGGGAATCGTTGAAATAGGCGGGCACGGTAATCACCGCATCGGTCACCTTCTCGCCCAGGTAATCCTCGGCGGTCTTCTTCATTTTCTTGAGCACTTCCGCGGAGATCTGCGGCGGTGCCTTCTTGTCGCCCTTGACCTCGACCCAGGCATCGCCGTTGTCGGCCTTGACGATCTTGTAGGGGACCATCTTGATGTCCTTCTGGACCACCGGGTCCTCGAAGCGACGGCCGATCAGACGCTTGACGGCGTACAGTGTGTTGTCGGGGTTGGTGACCGCCTGGCGCTTGGCGGATTGACCGACGAGGGTCTCGCCCTCCTCGGTGAAGGCCACCACGGACGGCGTTGTCCGGGTGCCCTCGGCGTTTTCGATAACCCGCGTCTTGTCGCCTTCCATTACGGCGACACAGGAGTTGGTCGTACCCAAGTCAATGCCGATTGTTTTTCCCATGCCGAATTCTCCAAATTCCGATAAAAAAGTTGTCGCTTGCTAGCTATATAGGGCCGGTTCAGGCTTTTTCAAGCCCGCTCAGCCCTTGGCCACCACCACCATGGCGGGCCGCACGAGCCTGCCGTTCAGGGTATAGCCTTTCTGGTAAACCTCGATCACCGTGTTGGGCTCGGCGTCCTGCGCCGGCACCATGGACATGGCCTGATGCCTGTCCGGATCGAAGGTCTCGCCCTGGGGATTCACTGCCTCGACGTTGTAACGCTGGAGGACGTCCTGGAAGCCACGCAGCGTCAGCTCAACGCCCTCCCCCAGCTTTTCCTGGGCGGGATCGTCCCGGTCGATGGTATCCACGGCCCGTTCCAGGTTATCCACCACGGACACCAGGTCGCCGACGAACTTCTCCAGGGCATACTTGTGGGCGTTTTCCACATCCCGCTCGGCCCGCTTGCGCACATTCTGCATATCCGCCTGGGTCATGAGCAGTTGCTCGCGCAGATCCTTCACCTCTTCCTCCAGCTTCGTGCGCTCGTCCCCGGCGGCGGCCACGTCGGCCTCTTCCCCCGCCGCAGCGGGGCCACTGCTGCCGGTCTCGGCGGATTTGGCCCCCGTGGACTCGGCGGCCTGCTCCTCCTCGCGGCGGCTGTTTTCCTCGCGGGTATTTCCGCCTTCGCTACCTTGTTCTGTGGACACTTTCGCCCTCCCTACTTAATGTCTGCCTGCAAGCGGTATATTGGGACGCTCCCGCGAGATTCAAGGGAAAACCGGCCCCGGTGACAGCCCGGCCCGGATTCTGTATAAATAGTGGGGTCCGGCAACCGCCATGGGGAATGCCTTGCTCACGTCACTGACCGTCAACAATTTCACCCTCGTCGAGCGCCTGGAAGTGGATTTCAGGGCCGGCATGACGGCCATCACCGGGGAAACCGGCGCCGGCAAGTCGCTTGTGGTGGATGCCCTGGGCATGGCCCTCGGCGACAGGGGCGACACTGACCGCATCCGCCAGGGCGCCGACAAGGCGGAAGTGGCCGCGGTCTTTGAACTGGCCGGCAACTCCCCGGCCCACCAGTGGCTCCGGGACAACGATGTGGAGGGCGACAGCGAGGCCACTTGCCTGCTGCGGCGCGTACTGACCCGGGAGGGCCGGTCCCGGGGGTATATCAACGGCCGCCCCGCCACCATGCAGCAGCTCCAGCAACTGGGGGAGCTGATGATCGACATCCACAGCCAGCACGAGCACCAGTCGCTGCTGCGCCGGGACACCCACCGCCGGCTCCTGGACGCCTTTGCCGGCTGCGAGGATCTGGCGGCACGGGTGCGCGATCTGCACCGGGACTGGCGCGACAGCCAGCACCGGCTCCAGGCCCTGGAAGAGGACGCCGGCGAGAGCCAGGCGCGCAGGGAGCTCCTCGAATTCCAGGTCGGCGAACTGGACGACCTTTCCCCGGCGGAAGACGAACTGTCGGAGCTGGAGCGTGACCAGCAACTGCTCGCCAACGCCGAACAGATTCTCCGCGACAGCAACGCGGTCCTGGCCCTGTGCCGCGAGGGGGATGAACAGGGGGACGCCCTGGGCTTCGTGGGCCGTTCCCTGTCCCTTTTGGAGAACATGCCCGAGCGTTCCGACGCCCTGAACGAGGCACAGGGCATGCTCGACAATGCCCGCATCCAGATCGAAGAGGCCGCCCGGGAAATCCAGGGCTACATCGATGGCTTTGACATGGACCCGGCCCGACTGCAAAGCATCGAGGAGCGCCTGAGCGCCATCTATCAAATGGCGCGAAAGCACCGGGTTTTACCCGCCGAGCTACCTGATCTGCATCATCGCCTGCGCGAGGAACTGGACAGCCTGGGTGGCGGCGAAGGGGACCTTGATACGCTGCGCGCCAGGGTGGAGGAAAAGCGCAAGGCTCTGGCCGGCGGCGCCGACAAACTCAGCACGGTCCGCAGGAAAGCGGCCGGGAAATTCGCCGACACGGTGAACGCACAACTGGCTTCACTGGCCATGACCGGCGCCGAACTGGGCGTGGACCTGTCCGAAAATCCGGCACCCACCGCCCAGGGCAACGAAACCGTGGAACTGCTGGTCAGCACCAACCCCGGCCAGCCCAAAAAGCCCCTGGCCCGGGTCGCTTCCGGCGGCGAACTGTCGCGCATCAGCCTGGCGATCCAGGTTGTGGCGGCGCGCCATACGGATATTCCCACCCTGGTGTTCGACGAAGTGGATGTGGGCGTGGGGGGCGCCGTGGCCGAGGTGGTGGGACGACTGCTGCGGGAACTGGGCAATCGTGGCCAGGTCATCTGCGTCACCCACCTGCCCCAGGTGGCCAGTTGTGCCCACCAACACCTTTCAGTGAGCAAGACCAGCGGCGCGCACAGCGCGGAAAGCGCCCTGCTTACCCTCGACCCGGCCCAGCGGGTCGAGGAAATCGCCCGGATGCTGGGCGGCGCCCGGATCACCGCCCAGACCAAGGCCCATGCCGAGGAAATGCTCAGCCTTTCGGCGCAATAAAGGTTTTTTCGTCAAAGGTTTTGTGGTCGGCTACCCGCCGCACCGGGGATGTCGCCGCTCCACTCCGGAACTGAAAGCGGGATTGAAAAGATTCCGTATCGGCTATTTCCTGGGCTTTTCCGATTCCAGGGGCTTCACGTAGAGTACAAAGCTGTGCCCCACAACACGGTAACCGTGTTCCTCGGCGATCTGGTCCTGAAGCCGCTCGATCTCGTCGTTGTGGAATTCCACCACCTCGCCGGTTTCGGTGCAGACCATGTGGTCGTGATGATCGCCCTGGTCGATCTCGTAGACGGCGGGCCCCTGATCGAAGTTATGACGCTCCACCAGCCCCGCCGATTCGAACTGGGTCAGCACCCGATACACCGTCGCGATGCCCACATCCTCGCCGGCATCGATCAGGGCCCGGTATACCTCCTCGGCGGTCATGTGCCGCTGCGCGGAATTTTCCAGTATCTGGAGAATCTTTACCCTCGGGAGGGTGACCTTGAGCCCTGCTCTGCGCAATTCCTGATTTTCAGCTGGCATGGGTCGGCCCTCTTCTAAGTGATCTTTGGAACAGGTATTATCCACGTTCGCTTCACAGACTGGAACCCCTGACATGCTACCAAGCAAACGCCTGGCAATCGCTCTCGTCCTCACCCTGGGTCTGGCGGGCTGCTCCTATTTCCAGTTCCCCGGCGTTCACAAGGTCAGGGTGCAGCAGGGCAATATCATCACTCAGGATATGGTCGACCAACTGCGGCCGGGGATGTCCAAGTCCCAGGTCCGGTTTATCATGGGCACTCCCCTGATCGCCGACACCTTTCATCAGGATCGCTGGGATTACTTCTACAGCCTCGACAAGGGCGATGACGATGAAGTCCGCGAACGAGTGACCGTTTTTTTCGACAACGACAAGGTCTCCGGCCTCCAGGGCGATTACCTGCCCTCCGGCGCCGCCTCCCCCCGCCCCGAAAACGACAGGGAAGAAGCCGAGTAACCGCTTCTCAGGGCTTGCCCTTCTCCCTGGCCTTGGCGGCCCGCTGCTTGCGAACTTCCTTGGGGTCGGCTATCAGAGGCCGGTAAATCTCCACCCGGTCCCAGGGCTTTAATTGGTACTCGCCGGGGGCCGGCAACCCCTTGGTACCCAGGGCCTGACCGAAAATACCCATGGGCGCACTGTCGACGTTAATCTCCGGGAACTCCCCGGCGATGCGCGACAGCTTGACCGCGTCCAGGGCCGTGGTCCCCGGTTCCACGTTCAGCTGGACGATCTTCTGTTTGTCGGGCAGCGCATAAGCCACCTCCACGGTAATCAGTTTGTCAATATCGGTCATTGTGCATTCCTGTATACGGTCGCGGCGCGCTCCGTCAGGGAGGACACCAGGTGACTGGCAACACTGGCAAAAAGGCTCGTGGCGGCAAAGCCCAGCAGGCGGCTGTTGGGCTCGAACTCCAGATGAAGGCTCACCTTGCTGGCATTTTCCGCCAGCGGCTTGAAAAGCCACTCCCCTTCCAGCTTCTTGAAAGGACCGCTGTCCAGCTCCATGACGATGGCCTCGCCGGGATAAAGCCTGTTCCGGGTAACAAAACTGTAGTGGATACCGCCCTTGCGCAATTCCAGCCGGGCCCGCATGAAGTCCTCGCCCTGTTCGAGAATTTCGGCACGGTGGCAGCCCTGCATATACCGGGGGTAAGCCTCGATATCGTTGACAAGGTCATACATCCGGCGGGCCGAGTGGGGCAACAGGGCGCTGCGGTCAATCGCGGTCAGCATAAAAAACGGGGCTCAAGCCAGGAAAAATTTGTTGTAGAGCCCGACCACGAAAATCACGCCGATGGCCAGGGGCGACAGATAGCGCAGGATAAAACGCCAGGCCTGCAATGTGCGCGGGGCATCGTCCCCCAGGGCCTCGAAGACCACACCGGGTTTCATGATCCAGCCCACGAAGATGGCGATAAACAGGCCGGTGAGCGGCAGCATCACGCTGGCGGTGAAGAAATCCATGATATCGAAGAAGGTATCGCCGCCGAGGGTGTAACCCTGCCAGACATTGAAAGACAACACAGTGCCCAGGCCGATGAGCCAGGCGACAAAGCCGAGCAGCAGGTTGGCGGTGACCCTGTTCATGCCTTTCGACTCAATCAGCCAGGCCACCCCCGGCTCGATCAGGGAAATGGACGAACTCCAGGCGGCCACGGAAACGAGCACGAAGAACAGGGCCCCGAAAAAGAGTCCGCCGGGCATGTTGCCGAAGATCACCGGCAGGGTCTGGAACATCAGGCTCGGGCCGGCGTTGGGCTCGACACCGGGGCTGCCGAAGACAATGGGAAAAATCGCCATACCCGCCATCAGGGCAACGAGAGTATCGAGGATGGCGATGGTAATCACCGTCTTGCCGATGGGGGCATGCTCCGGCATATAGGCCCCGTAGGCCATGATCGCGCCCATGCCCAGACTCAGCGTAAAAAACGCATGGCCCAGGGACACCAGTACGCCGGTCCAGGTCAGGCTCTCGGTGCGGAAACTGAACAGGAAATCCACTGCCGCGGCGAAATCCCCCTGCCGGGCGCTGTATACCAGCAACACCACCAGCAATACGAAGAGCAGCGGCATCAGCGTGCGCACCGCCACGCCCAGGCCCCGCACCACGCCGGCCACCACAACGCCCATGGTAAGAACCATGAATAATGTCTGGCAGAAAATCAGCGTGCCGGGGTCGCCGAGCAGGGCCGCGAACTGCCGGGCCGCCTCGTCGCCACTGGCCCCCTGAAGCGAACCATCGGACATCTTCACCACGTAATAGAGCGCCCAGCCGGCTATCACCGCGTAATAGGAGAGAATCAACACCCCGGCGACCACCCCCATCCAGCCGATGCCATTCCAGCGGCCGTGGAGCCCGGCTTCCCTGGTAATACGACGCATGGCATTGATGGGGCTCATGCGGCCCTTCCGGCCCAGCATCACCTCGGCCATCATCACCGGCACCCCGACGAGCAGTATGCAGGCCAGATACATCAGCACGAAGGCACCGCCACCGTTCTCGCCGGCGATATAGGGAAATTTCCAGATATTGCCGAGCCCTACGGCCGAACCGGTGGCCGCCAGAATAAACGTCCAGCGGCTGGCCCAGGTACCGTGCAGGCGCTCCCTCGAATCGCCCATCCACATTCCCCAACAGAGTTTGCGCACGATTGTACCCCGACCACCGGCCCTGCAAAACCGCACGGCAACCCGTATAATCCCCGCCATGACGAAGCAGTCGAAAAAACAGAAGCCCGGCTCATCCACCATCGCCCTCAACAAGCGCGCCCGCCACGATTACTTCCTTGAGGAAAAATTCGAGGCCGGGCTCGCCCTGCAGGGCTGGGAAGTCAAGAGCATGCGCGAAGGCAAGGCCCAGCTCACGGACAGCTACGTGTTGTTCAAGGACGGCGAGGCCTGGCTGCTGGGCGCCCAGATCCAGCCGCTTGCCACGGTCTCCAGTCACGTGAATGCGGACCCTACCCGCACCCGCAAACTGCTCCTGAATCGCCGTGAAATCGACAAGATCAGCGGTGCCGTTCAGGCCAAGGGCTATACCTGCGTTGCCACCGCCCTGTACTGGAAAAAGCACATGGTCAAATGCGAAGTGGCCCTGGCCAAAGGCAAGGCCAAGCACGACAAGCGGGAGACCGAAAAACAGCGGGACTGGCAGCGCCAGAAACAACGACTCATGCGCCAGACCGTCTGACGCCGCCTTGCCCGGCTCCCGGCCCGGGACTAGACTTCACCTCTCCGCGGATCAAATAACGACAACGAAAGGAACCCGCCATGCGATCAACCATTTCCCTGCTGGTAGCCGTAGTGCTCTGCCTTTCCACCATCGCCCGGGCCGCCATCCCCGAACCCGGCGTGGAGGGCCCTATACCCGGCAACGCTTATATGACGGCGCCCGCACCGGAGGCGGACCTCAAAGCCCATCGTTATACTGAAGAAGAATTCTTTCTCAGTGGAACCGCTCGCCGTTTCACCCTGGACGGAGCCCTGCCCGAAGACGGCCGGGCCCGGGCCCGCCCTTCGGACACCGCACCCTACCGGACGCGGCTTTTGGTAAGACGGCCCGCCAACCCGGAGGACTTCAACGGCACCGTGGTGGTTGAGTGGCTCAATGTCTCCGCCCTCAGCGACGGCGCCCCGGATTTCGGCTACCTGCACCGGCACCTCTTGCGGGAAGGTTATGCCTGGGTGGGTGTTTCCGCCCAGAAAGCGGGCCTCTACGGCATGCCCGGGCGGGATACCCCCATCAAGCCGGTGGCGGTAGCCGATCCGGAACGGTACGGCACCCTGGAGCATCCCGGCGACGCCTACGCCTTCGACATTTTTGCCCAGGCGGGCCGGGCCATACGCAACCCGGACACCGGCGTGCTCGGCGGATTGCCGGCACAACGCCTGCTCGCCAATGGCGAATCCCAGTCCGCCTTTTTCATGGTCACCTACGTCAATGCCGTGGCGCCCCTGGCAAAAGCCTACGACGGTTTCCTGATCCACGCCCGGGGCGGCAACGCCATTCCCCTTTCCGGAATTCGCCCCGAACGAAGCAACCCCGACTACTACAATGGCGCCTATCGCATCCGCGAGGACAGCACTGTTCCCGTGTTGACCGTCCAGAGCGAAACCGATGTGATCACCCTGGCCTCCCATCAGGCACGCCAGCCGGACAGCGACCGCTTCCGTCTCTGGGAAATCCCCGGCGCCGCCCACGCCGACACCTACCTGCTCAAGGCCACCGCTTCGGACGCCCCGGGAACGCCTGTCGCCACCCTGGCCGCCCAGCTTGCCGCCACCGACCAGATCATGGGCACGAAGACCGAACTCCCGATCAATGCCGGGCCCCAACAGCACTACATCATGCACGCCGCCCTCCACCACCTGAACCGCTGGGTCCGGGACGGCCAGGCGCCGCCCGAAGCCCCCAGGCTCTGGCTCGCCGATACGGCGCCGGCGACGCTCGCCAAGGACCAGCACGGTCTCGCCAGGGGCGGCATCCGCACTCCCTGGGTCGACGTGCCCACCGCCATCCTCTCGGGACTGGATCAAAGGGGCGCCGGCTTTGCCTTCTTGTTCGGCACCACCCGGCCCTTTTCACCGGAAAAACTGGCGAGCCTCTACCCGGGGGGTAAGGACGACTATATGGCCAGGTTCACCGAGGCCACGGATGCCGCCATCAAGGCCGGCTTCCTCCTTGAAGCGGACCGCGAGGAAATCATTGCCCTGGCCGACGCCATGTTTCCGGCCATCGACGGGGCAGACTAGCTCGCGGCACTTATGGAACAGGCAATGAAAATCCAAGGCTGTGCTATAATGGCGGCACCTTGAAATAGCGGGCCCAAGCCCCATATAGAAAGGTAAGTAAGGAACCATCGGGGGCGTTTTGGATTCGACGCCGGTTACAAAACCCGAGGTGCATGCCGAGATGGCGACGAATCTCGTAAATCCAAAGTCGCAAATGATTAGTTGCCAACGACGACAACTACGCACTCGCTGCCTAAAACCCAGTAGGGTGCCGTCTGACCGGATCCGTGCTTGTGCGTCCGGCATCAGGCGTCGACTCACACAAGCTCGCGATGAAGCACGTCCGGTGTGGATTCGTTAAAACCTTATCCGGACTCGCGGACTGTTTTCCCTGCCCATCGGGTAGCAGCCCGCTAAAACCAAAGATGGCGCTAAGCATGTAGAGCCGAGGGCGGAGGACCGGCGGACGCGGGTTCAATTCCCGCCGCCTCCACCAGTTGCAAAGGCCCTTCATCCCGTCAGGGAGGAGGGCCTTTCCATTAGGGGCCAGAAAAAATAATTTGGCAACCACATCTGAAGGTTAAAAGTAACCAGTAACCTATCCCTTGTCTTAGCGAGATTTGCGCCTTAGCAGGCTCAAAGAGTCATCTGGACTGAGATCCCGATCTGCTGAATTTAAACTCGTCCGCCGCGCAGCCTTACAGGCTACCAGTGTCATATGGGCAATATTCCACTATCTTTGAATGGGGCCCATGGCAGTCAAAATTTAACTGCGAAGGCCAACTCGCAATCCAGGTGGTGGAGACGGGAGACTGATTCCAGGTTTCCTGTTCGCGCCAAAACCTGTAGAGAACTCCTCGAGGAATAATGAATTCATGAAAAAGTCTTCTGCACAGAGTTTCAGAGAACTACAAGGCGTCTGGCGCTCGCAGGGCTATGGCAAGGTATTGTTGATCGAAGAAGACGAGTATGTACTGTACGAGGAAACCAAAATCAGTTGCCAACCGGTTTACTCGGGTTCTCTCGATGAATTGGGCGAGCATTACGAAGATCTGGCTGTATCGCCCCGCAATCATGGATTTAGCGTGCGCCGGGCGTCCGGGATATCCCGGTTCAATTTTCGACGTCTAAAGAATCTTCCCAGGACGGTTGACCAAAGCCGACAGAAAGATCCGGACGATCCCGAATATAATTTCGATGTTTTCTGGCAAACTTTCGCCGAACAATACGCACTGTTTTCGCTCAAGGGTGTCGAGTGGGAACAGTCTTACCAGCGTTTCCGCCCGCGAATCGCCTCTGACACTCACCCGGAAATCCTTTTTGCCACTATGGCTGCCATGCTTCGCCCGCTTAGGGATGGCCATATCCGGTTGCACACCCCCTGGGGGCATTACGATGCCGGTCCACGGCCTGCATTGTATAAACGCCTCGAAAAGGAACTGGCTACTGCAGACGATGACCGGGAAACCGGGAGCTACCTGGGTGAACTAAGGGAATGGCTCCACGATGTGATTCACGAAGACTATCTGGCCCAAAGGGTCAGTCATGGTGGCCACCGTTTGGTGGAATGGGGTCGCCTTAACCATATTACCGGTTACCTGAATATCAGAGCCATGGCGGGTCAAAGTGGAAAGGCGGGCCGGCCGGCCGCCGATCTGACTTCAACTGATATCGTCATGAGCAAGGTGCTGGCCGAATTGGGCTCATTGCCCAATCTGGTTATTGATATCCGGGGCAACGGCGGGGGTTATGATGGCGTTGCGCTGCGTTTCGCTTCTTACCTGGTCGATCGGAAACGCCTGGCATTCCAGAAATCCGCCCGACAGGGAGACAGGATGACCGGTCGGCAGGCAGTACACGTCACCCCCGCAGACACGGAAAATTACGCAGGCAACCTGTTTATACTGACCAGTGAGCTCACCGCCAGTGCCGCGGAAATTTTTGTCCTTTCGTTATTACAACACCCACGCCTGACACTGATCGGTGAACCGACCCAGGGGATTCTTTCCGACACGCTTGAGCGCCACCTTCCCAACGGATGGTATCTGACCCTTTCCAACGAGATTTACCGGGCGTCGGACGGGCAGATTTACGAGGATGTGGGCATACCTCCGCATATCCATCTGCCTTTCCTGGGGCGCAAGGGTCGGGAGGAAGGCCGGGACCCCATACTGGATTTTGCCCTCAGGCTGACGAAGGAATGATTGGACAGCGGATGTGACCTCGAGGAATCATGCCGGCCTGTGGCGCGGCTCCGCCGAACATTATCCTTTAAGTAACGGATCGAACTGCTACAGGTTATTTGTAGAAGCGCGCTTAAAGGAGGCGCCCTCTTCTCGGCCGACCATCAACATCCCCCCGGTGATCCGGTCGATCATGGCTTTAACGGCAGCGACCTGTGCGCCACTTTTCAGGTGGTGGTCGTCCCCCGTATACCCCCACCAGTCCCAGCAGCCGGCGGGGTTGGGCCAGGGCAACCCGAGTGTGGTCAGAGGGGCAGCCTGGGGGTAGAGAATGACGATATTGTTGGCTTCTGCCCACTCATTGTACCCCGATCGGGTGTAGAAGGTATCGGCAATCACACCCTGGTGCTGCTGACAACCGTGGAACGCAATATGCAGCCGGCAGCGAACACCCGCTGCGCAATCGGCCGGCACATAAATGTGGCCCCGGCGATGCATGCCGTGGGCTTCGGGATCCGCGATAAATTCGCCTTGATCGAAGGCGAGCATCCCGTCACCGAGCCACTCCCCAGGCGGGGACAAAGCGCCATAGAGATGCCGGAGCAATTCGCCGGCGGCGTCGTAATCGCAGTCGTTGAAAAAAGGCGGCTCGCTGCCATCACAAGCGCCGCCGTAATCCTTCGTGATCATCCCGTGTCCGGCGGGAACGTTGTCCACATAGAGCACGTGGTCAGTTTCGACATATTCCCGGTAGTAGGCCGCCACCACATCGGTAACAGCCTGCGGCACGATTTCGTCCAGGGTGCCCGAGAAAAGGTAGACCCGATCATTGCGCAGGTGGGCGGGGTTGTCGATAGCTCCCTTTCTGGCCGCCTCCTTAGTGCTCTCGATACTGGGTGCCAACTCGGGAGGGCCGAAAAAAGGCACCAGGTCCGGGAAGTCCGCACACTGGTTCAACGCCTTCCAGACATTCAAAGGGTAATCGTTCCCGGCGCAGTTGTAGGGGCCTCCGGCGAGGATTCCGGCACCGGAAACGGTGGACGAGTGGGCGACGTGGAACTGATGGGCCATGTAGGCGCCGGAGGAAACGCCGGAAACCGTGATGGAGGCCGGATCGATAGGGTAAGCCGGTAGCGATTGTGGTTCGCCGCGGGCGACAGCAAACAAAAAGCTGGCGGCAACCAGGATCAGGAACCGCAAGCGGTTTTGCTTTTTCATGTTATCCCCCCCACCCCCGCGGCGCGAAGCAGGCCTGGCTCTTCGCAACACCATCGACTATATCCGTTCCCAAGGATCATAACAGACCATAACCGCTTCCGAACCCCCTTGCGAAGGTCTGGTGGTTTTTCGCAGGCAGGCATCGATTGAGATGCCGGAATTCGGGCGCGCCGCTCTGCGGCTATGGACTCCCGCGTTAATTTCACAGGATTCAGGATAGCCGTTTCCCGATCCACATACTCGGCGAGTATCAATTCGATGCAATCAATGCACGACTATCATCCAATGCCTGTCTTTCGCAGTGAAGGCTTCCGGAACGAGGCTCGCTGTTTTACCGTTCTCCTGTGATTGATGAAATGGAACCATTCAAATATCCTCCACACGTTTCGTGGCAATAAAAACTGAAAGGAGAACTATGAAAAACGATACAGTAGAAGCGAACCGCCAGGTGGCCCGGCGCCTTGTAAAGGCGGTTGGCGAGGGTGACTTTCCCACTGTTGAAAGCCTTCTTCATCCCGACCTGGATTGGTGGCTCAATGGCATTGGCCACCTTAACCGTGAGCAATTTCTCGAATCAATCCACATGTTGGCGAGTGCCAAAAAGGGTGGTTTTACCATTACGAACACCACGGCAGAGGAAGATCGGGTGGCTGTGGAAATGCACGGTCGCTTTGAGTACGAAGACGGCCGCGTCTATGAAAACGACTATTGCGAGTTGATGACGCTGCGAGACGGGCTGGTTTATCGTGTCCACGCTTTTTTCGACGTGAACGCGTCGGCCAAGGTTTTTCCCGAGGCGGTGAAATAAACCTCTCTCCCCGGCAGGCCAGGCCTTTGTCCAGCGGCGGACCGGTCTGGCGGGGCTCCGCTTGCTTATTGCTTATCGCTTATCGCGAGAGCCCTGACAATTGAAAGACTCGGTATTGGGCTAGACTCTTTCCACTATGAGATTGCCCGCCTTCAACAGAGCCATGCACTCGCCCGGACACTGGCTGGAGAGCTATCGGCTGCGCGTCGCCCGCCATGACGCGGTGCTTTCCCTGGCCCTCCTGGGCATCGCGGCCGGGGTTCTCGCGGGAATGACCATTGTCATATTCCGGTTGCTGGTCCAGGAGAGCCAGCATTTGGTGAGCGGACAGGAGTTTGAGGCGTTCGGCGACCTGTCGAAATATTTTCGGTTCTGGTTGCCGGTTGCCGGCGGCCTGGCGGTGGGACTGTTTTTCCAGTGCCTGGCCGGCCAGGACCGCAGTGTGGGCATTATCCATGTGCTGCACCGGCTGGCTTATCATCAGGGGCACCTGCCCTGGCGGAACGCCATTGCCCAGTTTGTCGGCGGTGCCGTTACCCTGATCTCCGGGCACTCGGTGGGACGGGAAGGCCCCAGTGCGCACCTGGGTGCTGCCAGCAGCAATATTCCCGCGCAGCGCCTGGGATTACCCAACAACAGCCTGCGAATCACCGCCGCCTGCGGTACGGCGGCGGGCATCGCCGCCTCCTTCAACACGCCACTGGCGGGAGTGGCTTTCGCCATGGAGGTGCTGATGCTCAACTATACGCTGACCGGCCTGGCTCCGGTGATTCTCGCCACTGTCAGCGCCACCATGATCAGCCAGTGGGCCCTTGGCGACCAACTGGCCTTTACGGTGCCGCCGGTCAAGCTCGATTCCCTGACGGAACTCCCGTTTATCATGGTCAGCGGCATTGGCATCGGCCTGGTTGGCGCGGGCTTCATTATGCTCGTGCGCATTTTGCGGCGACAAAGCGACCGCCTGCCGGTCTGGCTGATGTTCACCACCGCCGGCACAGTCGTCGGCCTGTGCGGGATGCTGGTCCCGGAAGTGATGGGGATTGGCGACCAGACCATTACCGATACGCTCAACGGCGTGTTTCGTCCCGAACTGTTGTTCCTCATTCTGGTTTTCAAGCTGGTTGCCACGCTTGCCTGTATCGGCCTGGGCATTCCCGGCGGGACCATCGGGCCGGCCCTGGTGATCGGCGCGGCGGGTGGCGCACTCATGGCATTGGCGGGCCAATGGCTGGGAATCAGTGGCGACAGTGCGGTGGCACTCTACGCACTGGTGGGCATGGGCGCGATGATGGCGGCCATCCTCCAGGCACCGTTGGCGGGGCTGATTGCCGTACTGGAACTGACCGGAAACCCCAATGTCATCCTGCCGGGCATGCTGGCAGTGGTCACCGCGACCCTGACCACGGGACTGTTCACCGAGCGAACGTCCATTTTCCTCAATCTGCTGCGCCAATTGGGGCTCGATTATCGCAACGACCCGGTGATCCAGTCCCGCCGACGCATCGGCGTGGCCGCGGCCATGGAGCGGGACGTGGTGGTCCTGCCCCGGAAAGTGAGCCGGGAGCGGATTACCTCGGATCTGGGCGAGACCACCAGGTGGGTCCTGCTGCGGGAGGACGGCGAGTCCACGCAACTGCTGGCCGCCACCGACCTGGTCAATGTCATGAAGAAAGAGCCGGAACAGGAAGAATTCGACCTCCAGGCAATTCCCGGCGAACGCCTCCAGGTCACCGCCATCGATTTGCAGGCCAGCCTCCAGGACGCCCATGAACGCATGCAGGAGACCGGCGCCGAGGCCCTTCACGTTACCCGCCAGACTGCACCCGGGATTTATCGCACCTATGGGGTACTCACCCCCGACCGGATCGAGCAGGCCTGGCATTACTGAACATCGCCAACCCCGTCAGCCCGCTGTGTCTCCCTCGCCTGCCACAGCGGCATTTCAATCCTTGGCCGGGGCTCCGGAAAACCATCTTGAAGGCCCTCGCCGTACCGGTATACTGCCCGGCCATGCCTGCCCCGGGTTTCCGGTAACCGGTGCAGTCACAGCGTTCATGTTCCTGGAATCTCCCACTGGTGAAATCCTCTTCGAGCCACTACGACGTAGTCATCCTGGGTGCCGGCGCGGCCGGGCTTCTCTGTGCCTTCACCGCCGCGGACCGGGGCCGCCGGGTGCTGGTGCTGGAGCGGGCCAACAAGGTGGGCAAGAAGATCCTCATGTCCGGCGGCGGGCGCTGCAATTTCACCAACCTGTATGTCGAGGCCGAGAACTTTATCTCGGACAATCCCCATTTCTGCAAGGCCGCTCTTAGCCGTTACACCCAGTGGAACTTTATCGCCCTGACCCAGGAGCACGGTATCGAGTATGAAGAGCGCAGGCACGGGCAGCTTTTCTGCAAGGGGTCCGCGAAGGAAATCGTGGCCATGCTGCTCGCCGAATGCCGCCGGGCGGGCGTCGACATCCAGACCCGCTGCGAAGTCGACAAGGTCACCGCGATACCCCAAGTCGAAATCACGGAGCCTTCAACGGAACAACCGCCGGATCGTTACCGCATCGCCTGGCGGCACGGCGAATCCGACCAGGTCGCACACTGCCGGTCCGTAGTGGTGGCCACCGGCGCCCTGTCCATTCCCACCCTGGGAGGCAGCGGCCTGGGCTATGACATTGCCCGGCAGTTCGGCCTGCCCGTCACCGAACGGCGGGCGGGACTGGTGCCTTTCACCTTCAGCGACGGAATCATCAAGCCCCTCTGCCAGCGCCTGTCGGGCGTAACCCTGGAAGTGACGGCATCCTGCAACGGCCGATCGTTTACGGAAAATCTGCTGTTCACCCATCGCGGCCTGAGCGGCCCGGCTATGCTGCAGATATCCAATTACTGGCGGCCCGGAGACGAAATCGTCGTCGACCTGCTGCCGGCCATCGAAGCCGCCGACTGGCTGCTCACCGCCAAGCGGGAACGGGGTAAAAGCCTGTTGCGAACCGTGCTCGGCCGGGAATTACCCCGGGGCCTGGCGGCGGAGCTGGAGGCGCTCTGGTGGCCCGCCTCGGCGGACAGGGCACTGGCGGAACTCAGCGACAAGGTATTGAACGAGATCGGCGAGCGCCTCAATGGCTGGCACCTGAAACCCGCGGGGACCGAAGGCTATCGCACCGCCGAGGTCACCCTGGGCGGCGTGGCCACCGATGCCATCAGTTCGCGCACCATGGCGGTCAAACATCAACCGGGGCTTTACTTTGTCGGGGAGGTCCTGGATGTTACCGGCCACCTCGGGGGGTTCAATTTCCAGTGGGCCTGGTCGTCCGGATACAGCGCCGGGCTGGCGGTGTAGGTCAGCCCATTGAACGAAGGAATCCGCCAGTGAAACCGACACCCGCTACCGGACAACCAACACTGCTGGCCCAGCCTCTGGCCATCGTCCTGCTACTGACGGTAGGTACCCTTTTCGCGGCCAACCATGTCTCGGCGCGAATGGCTTTCGACGAGGGTGTCGGCGTGCTGCTGGCACTGCTGGTGCGCAGCTCGGTTGCCCTGACTTTCATGACCGGCCTGGCGCTCTGGCACGGCGAGGGGTTGGCGGTGGCCCCGGGACGGCGCCGCTGGCAACTGCTGCTGGGCCTGATGATCGCCGGCCAGAGCCTTTGCCTGTATTCCGCGGTGGCCCGGGTGCCGGTGGCCATGGCACTGTTGCTGGTCAACACCTGGCCCATTTTTTTCGCCCTGCTCACCTGGGCCCTGGGAGGCGGACGACCGAGCGCCCAGGTGGTAGCGATCATGGCGGTGATCATGGCCGGGCTGGTACTGGTGCTGGACCTGCCGGCACGGCTGGGAACGGCCGAAGGCACCGGAACGGGCTGGCTGGCGGGTGTCGCTTTCGCGTTGAGCGCGGCGGTGTTTTTCAGCGTCGCCATCTGGACCACGGAGAACCGCCTGGCCGGTATGCCGGGCGCGGTGCGCAGCGCCTGGACCATGGCTACGGTGCTGGCGGCCATGGCCATCGGCGGCAGCCTCGGCCTGGTACCGGACGGACTCAGCGTTCCCACCAGCGAACGCGGCTGGCTGGGACTGGCCCTCCTGGCCGCCCTCTACGGCCTGGCATCGACGGTGCTGTTCGTACTGGTATCGCGCCTGAACATGGCCCGGAACGCCCCCGTCATGAACTTCGAGCCGGTGGCCTCGCTGCTGCTCGGCTACCTGGTACTGGGCCAGGTGCTGAAGCCGGTGCAACTGGCCGGCGGCGCCCTGGTGCTCGGGGCCATCCTTTGGCTGGGGCTGTCGCGCCGGCTGAAATAGTACCGGTACAGAATCGATCGCCTCGATCAATCAGTCTATTCAACCGACGTTATCAATTGCCTGATTGTCAGCCCGCCTGCGGACAGAGCAGGAGAGTTTCTACGTCCGGGCCGGATGGCGGGTCGCATGAGTTCAAAAAATGTCAAAGTGCGCACAAACGAAAGCGCAAGGCGCTATCCGCAATCCGATACCGGGTGCCGACTCTACACTGCGGTATAGTACCCCCGACCGGCGGGCCCGATGCCCGCCAGCCGGGACAACAGCGCAACGGATCTGGAGACTGACCCATGGCGATTTTCGGTGCACCGTCGACGCCCGCCGGTGACCCTTCGTCCCCGCTGGCACGGGCCAGCTGGGCCATGTACGACTGGGCCAACAGCAGCTTCGCGGCCATTATCTCGACGTTTGTCTTTCCCACTTATTTCGCGACCCTGGTGGCGAAAGATTCCACCCTGGGCACCCGCCAGTGGGGCTGGACGGTGGGCCTGGCCGGACTGGTGGTGGCCTTCGGCGGCCCGCTGCTGGGCGCCGTTGCCGATCAGTACGGGCGGCGCAAGCCCTGGCTGGGACTGTTTACGCTCATCTGCGTTCTCGCCACGGCGGCCCTTTGGTGGGTTCGTCCGACGACTGAATCGGTGCTCTTTGCCATGATGGTCGCGGCGGTGGCCACAATCGCCGCCGAATTCGCCGTTATCTTTTACAACGCCATGCTGCCCGCCATCGCCCGCCAGGATCATGTGGGGCGGTGGTCGGGCTGGGCCTGGGGCCTGGGCTATGCCGGCGGGTTGGCCTGCCTGCTGCTGGCCATGGCGGCATTTATGGGCGAGAACCCCTGGCTCAATCTGCCCCGGGATTCGGGACAACAGGTACGCGCCACCTTTGTCCTGGTGGCCCTGTGGTACGCCGCCTTTTCCCTGCCGCTGTTCCTGTTCACCCCCGACGAGCCCGCGGTCGGTGGCGGGTTGAGGCGGGCCCTGCGCGAGGGCCTCCACCAGCTTGGCGATTCCCTGAAGGCGGTCCGGGCCTATGTGCCGATACTGCGCTTCCTGCTGGCGCGGATTTTCTTTATCGACGGTCTTGCCACCCTGTTCGCCTTTGGCGGAGTCTACGCCAGCGGTACCTTCGATTTCAGCGCCCGCCAGGTGCTGATGTTCGGCATCCTGCTCAATGTCACCGCCGGCGTGGGCGCCGCGGCATTCGCCTGGATCGACGACCGGTTGGGCAGCAAACGCACGATCCTGGTTTCCCTGGTGGGCCTGATTGTCCCCGGCGCCCTAATGCTGGTGGTGCAAAGCCACGCCCTTTTCTGGCTTCTGGGTGGCATCCTGGGCATTTTCGTGGGACCGGTGCAGGCGGCGAGCCGCTCCTGGATGGCCCGGGCCGCTCCCGAACACCTGCGCACCCAGATGTTCGGCCTGTTTGCCTTCTCGGGCAAAGCCACCGCTTTCCTTGGGCCCCTGCTGGTGGGTTGGGTAACCGGCCTTTTCGACAGCCAGCGGGCGGGTATGGGCGTTATTATCGTCTTCCTGGTGGCGGGCTTCGCACTGATGCTTACGGTTCCCGCGGCGGCCCGGGCGACGCCGCCCGCTCCTGCAAGCCTCTGACGTGCTCGTGCAGGGCATCGGCGATGGCCCGGGGAGAACGCTCCCCCACATCCGCCAGCTGCCGGGGATCGAGGATTTCGCCAAAGTGCAATTCCACCGGGCCGGGCCGTGGCAGGCGCCGCCCCAGGGGCATCACCTCGAAGCTGCCCCGGATTACGGCGGGCAGCACCGGCACGGGAAAGTACTTCAGAAGCAGGCCGATGCCGGCCCGGAATGGCTGGAGCTCGCCGGTCGGCGAACGTCCCCCTTCCGGGAACCAGATCAGGCCGTGACCCCGATCCAGCACCGCGCCGGCAAAGGCCAGGCTGGAAAGGGCACCCCGGTGGGGATCGATGGGTACCACCTGGGCGGTGCGGCTGACCAGGCGCCGCACGGGGCCGGAAAACGCCATGCCTGTCCACCCCGCCCAGTACAGGTGCCGCAATTGCCGACCGGGCAGCGCCGCGGCGATAATGAAGGGATCGAGAACGCTGTCGTGGTTGCAGGCCAGGATAAAGGGGCCCTGTTCGGGCACCTGCTCGAGTCCGTGGACCCGCGGGCGCAAAAACGTGCGCACCAGCATTCGATTGACGGCGTAGAGGGTCGGCGCCACCGGTCGCAGCACGGCAGGCGGCTGCAACCAGCGCCGCTGCCGCGCGGATAGTACCCGTTCCGGCGCCCGGAAGATTTCAGCCGATGCACGATCCGGGGATTCCGCATCGATCACCATTTCCAGCAGATCGAGGACCGTGCGGGCATCGGCGATAACGCTCTCATCCAGTTCAACCCCGGTGCGTTCAGTGATATCCAGGGTCAGCAGGACCCACTCCAGGGAATCGATATCCAGGTCGAGCTGCAAATCGCTGTCCGGTGTCAGGGTCTTGTCGGCATAACGTTCCGCCAGATATTGCCATGCCGCCCGGGCCGCCGGTTCCTCCAGCAATGCCCGGTCGGCGCCACTCATCTTCGCCACCGGCAGGGGCCCGGCGCTTTTGGTCTCTGCGCTGGCATCGCGCAAACGTTCCTCATACAGTTTTTCCAGGCGATGGCGCTGGATCTTGCCCAACTGGGTGCGCGGAAGGGGTTCCCGACTGATGGCGCAATGACCGAGACGCATATAGGAAGGCAGGCTTGCAGCCACTTCCGTTACCGCCTTCCGGACACGGCCCCCGGCATCGTCGCCGGCATCCGCCGGCACCGCCAGCGCCACGAGTCGTCCGTCGTGCTGGAGCACGCCGATCTCGCGGATGGCGGGATGCCCGGCGTAACGCGCCTCCAGGGTATCGGGCTGGATATTTTCACCCCCCGCCGTAACGATCAGGGTCGACAGGCGACCGGTAATATAAAGGTAACCCGCATGGTCCCGATAACCCAGGTCGCCGGTGCGAAACCAGCCATCGGCCGTGAACGCTTCCCGGGTCTTGTCCGGCAAATTGCGATAGCCGGCAAAGACCCCCGGACCCCGGGCCTGGATTTCGCCTTCTCCGGCCGGAATCGACTCCGCGGCTTTAGGGTCGACCCGGATTTCGATGCCCGGCACCGGGCGCCCGACGCTGCCCAGACGGGCACCCCTGGGCGTATTGATGGTGAGCAACGGTGAGGTCTCGGTGAGTCCGTAACCTATCGCCAGGGACCAGCCCAGTGCTGTCAGGTTGCCGGCCAGGGCCTCGTCAAGGGGCGCGCCGCCAGCGGCCAGCAGGCGCAGGGTTGGCGCAATCCTGGCGCGCACGGGACGCATCAAGCTTTCTCCGACCGGCAGCCCCCAACGTTGCGCGAATCGACTGAAGGCCAGGGTCCCGTGCAGCAATCCCGCGCCGACAGGTCCGGCCCGTTGCGCCCTGGCGCGGATGCCATCGTAAAGGGCGCCATAGAGGCGGGGCACCCCGACGATGACCGTCGCCCGGCCCTCGCCCATGGCCCTGACCAGCTGCTTGCCGGTGAGGGCATAGGGCTGTATGACCGTGAGGCCAAGATAAAGAGGCGTGAGAAGGCCCACCACCAGGGGGTAGACATGATGCAGTGGCAGGGGAAGCAATACCCGGTCGCCCTCCGCGACAATGTGGGTATCCGCCACTGCCCGCAATTGAAAGGCGATATTGCCATGGCTCAGGGGCACCCCCTTGGGAGGCCCGGTGGTGCCCGAGGTATAGAAAAGTATGGCGGTTTCGTCGACGCCGGGTTCAGGCAGGGAAATACCGCCCCTACTGTCGATTTCCTGCCAGCCTGTTTGCCGCCGCGAAAAACCGCGCTCGCCCTCTTCGGGCGAATCGAGCCGGAAAATCACCAGGTCATTCACCGCCTCGTGCAGCGTTTCCGCATGGCGGCCGCGGCTGAACACATGCCCGGCATCGGCATCAGCGAGGACGTGACGGAGGTTTTCCCCCTCGAACTGCAGATCCACGGGCACCAGCACCATGCCGGCGCGTATCACGGCCAGGGCGGCGGCTATCCACTCGGGCCCGGCCGGGGCATAAAGCGCAACACTCTGTCCGGGTTCCAGGCGCTCACGCAACCCGCCGGCGAGTCGGAGAACCTTATCGGCCATGGACCCGTAGGACCAGGTCTCGGCAGTGTCCCGGCGCCAGGCCTGGACGAGTGTGCGATCACCGTACTGGTGAAGATTGTCGATCACCGGCTGCAAGGTCCGGGGTTGGGCTCTCGCAGTCGGATTACCTGGGTTTGCCATTAACCATTTTCCTGCGCGCTTGACGAAAAAACAGTCCGGCGACGGACTGTGCCTGTGCCAGACCTACCCACAGTGTAGAAAATTGGGCTAATTGCAGGCCGCCGATTGTCTGGAAACCTTGTGCCGGCCACCCGGCGGGTTATGATCAGCGGCGTGTGGCAAAAAGAGGATGCATGATGGATACGGGACTGGCGGGCAAAACCGCCGTGGTGACCGGCGCCACGGCCAATATCGGGCGCGCGGTGGCCCTGGCCCTGGCGGCGGAAGGCGCCAATCTGGTGGCTGTGGGCCGGGATAGGGAGGCCGGCCAGGGGCTGGTGGATAAAGTCAGGGCTGCCGGCGGTGCCGATGCCGTTTTTGTCGCCGCCGATCTGCTCGAAGCCGATTCGGGAGAGCGTATTGCCGCCGCGGCCCTGGACCGGTTCGGCACCGTGGACGTGCTTGTCAATGGCGCCGGGGGCAATAATGCCATGGGCCTTTTTGCCGAATCCGACCCGGCCACCTGGCAGGCTGATATCGATATCAGCCTGATGGCGGTGCTGCGCACCACGCGCGCGCTGTTGCCCGCCATGATAAAACGCCGGAGCGGCCGGATCATTAACATTGGCTCGACCGCCGGCGAAGTGGGGGATTACATGCTGGCTGTCTATTCGGCCGCCAAGGGTGGCGTCCACGCTTTTACCCGGGTCCTGGCCAAGGAGGTGGGCCAGCACGACATTACCGTGAATGTGGTGGCGCCTTACCTGACTCTGCCGGAGGAAGAAGAAGAGTTGAGCGCCGGCAGCCGGTTTCACCCGGAGAAGGGTTTCTTCAGTCGGGCCATCCCCGGCCTGGACCCCGCGGAGGTGGACAAACTACGGCGCAGCGGCCCCTTGTCGCGCACCGTCGCCAACCCCCGGGAAGTGGCGGCGGCGGTCGTGTACCTGGCCTCGGAACAGGCCGCTTTTGTTACCGGTCAGGTACTTAACGTGGATGGCGGCACCCTGCTCTGAAACGGATGGCACGGGCGCTTTTATAATAACAAGGCCGCCGCCAATGAAGACGGGCATCGGTGGTGAAGGGATTGCGGTTGTCCTCTCTCAAGGCAATACCTCCATTGACTGTCGCTGCCATTGGCGGGGAAACACCGCTTCCCCCACCGGCGAATATCCGTATCGACGGGGCAGGCGCCGGTACGCACACCGCGCCTGGATTTTTCAGACTGGTACAGAAAAGTCGGGGCAACCAGCCTGTACAGAATGGATACGGTTCGCCGGTATCAGTCCCGGGGAACCTTGCCGCGTAAACGCTTGACCCGGCCCCGCTGGGTTTTGTTATCCATGCGCTTTTTTTTGGCGGCTCTGGAAGGGCGTGTGGCAACACGCTTTTTGGGTGTGGCGCCGGCACGGCGGATCAGGGAAGCCAGGCGCGCCAGGGCGTCCTCCCGGTTTTTTTCCTGACTGCGAAACCGCTGGGCCTTGATGACGATGACGCCATCCCCGGATATCCGGTGATCTTTGGTGGCGAGCAGGCGCTCCTTGTAGATGTCGGGCAGGGACGAGGCCCTGATATCGAAACGCAGGTGAATGGCCGTGGCCACCTTGTTGACATTCTGTCCGCCGGCGCCCTGTGCGCGGACGGCGTTAAGTTCGATTTCATGCTCGGGTACCGAGACCCGCGAGGATATTGTCAGCATTGCCGGACCCTTCATGCTCGGACGGGCAGGTTAACGTGCGCGTCGCCCGTTTCCCAGTATCCCGGCGACACGACCTTTCCCGGTCCCCCCTGCTAAACTCCGGACAAAGTGGCATTTGCTGCCCGACGACTTCCATACAGGTAACGAAAAAATTCGCAACATGGAATCGACAGAACTGGTTCTTGAAATGGTCCCGCCGCCCCTCAGCGACCAGCGTGCCGGCATCGCCAGGTGCCTGGATTATATCCGGCAGGTGCGGGCGGCGGTGCCCGTTGAAGCTGTCAATATTCCGGAGATACGGGAGGAAGGCGGACGCCGTGACAATGGCGAGCGGTTGACGCCCTTCATGCCCCGGGTGCCGCCCCGGGAACTGGCGGCCCATATCAAGGACAGCCTGGACCTGGAAGCCATTGTCAATCACTGTGTCGTCCACGAACCCGCCGGCGCCCTGGAAAAGTGGCTGGATACCGCCTGGCGGCATTACGGCGTGCGCCGTTTTGTGCTGGTGGGGGGCGAACACAGCCACGTGGACTACCCCGGTCCCACGGTGCGCGAAGCGACCGGGCTGGCCCGCCGGTTGTTCACGGGCAAAGATGTCAAAATCGGCAATATCTGCATACCCTCCCGATCCGGCGAGCGGGAACGAGTGCGCGGGAAAATCAGCGCCGGCGCCGATTTTTTTACCACCCAGATCATCTATCACGTCCGGGAACTGATCGACCTCTGTGACCCGGATGGCCTGCCGGACGCGGACTTTTATGTGAGCTTCTGCCCGGTGCGCTCGAAGCGCAACATCCTCTTTCTCAACTGGCTGGGCGTCATTATCGACCCGGCACTGGAGCGCTGGCTGCTGGCCGGCAACGAAGATGTCCTGGCCCGGTCGGAATCCCACCTTTGCGCCACCTGGGAGGCTTTTGTCGACCACATTAACCGATACGAACACCCCCTCAGGGCCCATATCAACCTCTCGCCCATCGGCAGGATCACACCCCGGGACACCATCCGCCTGGCCCGGTCCCTGCGCGCCGCCGGCGAGAGCGCCACTGAAAAACCTTCCGGTCGCTTCAGTCGATAACCGGCATGAGCGTCCACCGGACGTACCACGGTCCGCCGGCAGCGTCCCGGTCCAGGCAGACAATGCCGCCCATCTGGAACCTGACGGGCATCAGGTCCTCCGTGCCCGCGATCAGGAACCCGGCAAGCCTTGCCAGTTGAGGCAGGTGGCCCACCAGCATCAGGTTGTCGGCGGCATCGAGACTGTCGGCCAGAGCCCGGACATCGTCGTTGGGCCCCAGGCCTTCCCGGGCAGCGACGCCCTCCTCCGGCAGCAGTTCCTCCGCCAGCATATGGGCCGTCTGGTCGGCGCGCATCTTGCCGCTGTGGACAATGCGGGAAACCGGGATGCGGCGGTCGCTGGCCAGGTCCGCGACAAGGCGCACTTCCCGGCAGCCCTGCTCGGATAGCCGCCGCTCCGGATCGGCCTCCCTGGGGAGTGCATGACCGTGCTGAACCAGATAAAGTGCCATGGCTGTCACCTCGCTTTTGGCAGCGGGAACCGGTCTCACGGCATACACCGAGAGCCGTGAGCGATTGCCACTATTCAGCATAGGCGAGTCCCCCGCTTTATCCATACCTGCGCCACCCTGTCACCAGACTGGCCTCCGGCCCGATATCGTTGCCACCCTGTTAATGAAAATAGTTATTAATTACACTACCTTTTATGGCCTGCACTCAACAAACCCCGATCAAGGTGTGTCCGTCATGATCCGTTCCCTGTCGACCCCGGTACTGGTTCTCGTTCTTGCGCTGTGTGCCAATGCCGTCGCATCGGAGGCGGATCCGGCCAGGCTCGCCCAACTGGTGGATTACGTGGGGGTCGACTACCCCGAAGCCATCGCCAACGGCGAGGTAATCAATGCTGCCGAGTATGGCGAAATGCGGGAGTTTGCCGGCCTGATTGCCGAGCAGGTCGACACCCTGCCGGCCGGCAATGCCCGGGCACAACTGCGCGCACTCAGCGGCGAACTGGCTGCTGCCATCGAATCCAGGGCGGCTCCGGAAAGGGTGGCTGCCATCACCGCGTCCATGCGCGGCATATTGCTAAAGACCACGACCCTCACCACGGCACCGGCACGGCCACCGGCACTGGCCACGGGGAAGACCCTGTACAGCCAGCGCTGCGCCTCCTGCCACGGCGCGGATGGTAGCGGCGACGGGCCGGCGGCTTCCGGCATGGAACCGCCACCCACGGATTTCACCAACGTTGAGCGGGCCCGGGCCAGGACCCTCTACGGGCTCTACAACACCATCACCCTGGGGGTGGACGATACCGCCATGCCCGCGTTTGCGGACCTCACCGGCCAGCAACGCTGGGCCCTGGCCTACTATGTGGGCGGGCTGCACGCCGGAGAGGAAACCCTCGACCTCGGCCAACGGGTTTTCAGGGCGGCGAATGCGGATGAACGACCGGGCCTGGAAGCCCTGTCGACACGGACCCTGGCGGAAGTGGAGAGCAGTCGGGGCCCCGACAGGGCGGCCATGCATGCCTGGTTGCGCCGCAATCCCCAGGCCATCGGCGACGCCGGCAACCCTCTCAGTGTCGCCATCACCCGTATCGAGGATGCGCTCGCCGCCTACCGGGCGGGCGATAAGGATGCCGCCTACCGGTCCGCGGTTGACGCCTATCTGGAAGGTTTCGAACTCACCGAGACGTCCTTGAAAGTCGGTCATCCCGAGCTCGTTCGGCGCACCGAAAAAGCCATGGGCAGGGTCCGCAACCTGATCAAGGGCGACGAACCGGAAGCCCGGGTCCGGGAAGCGGCTGAAGAAGCCATTGCGCTGCTGGTCGAAGCCCGGCAGATCCTGAAAGGCGAGTCCCTGTCCGCCGAAGTGGCTTTTTACAGCGCCTTGGTTATCCTGCTTCGGGAAGGGTTGGAAGCCGTACTGATTCTCGGCGCCATTTTTGCCTTCCTGTCCAAGACCGGTCGCCGCGATGCCATGCCCTGGCTGCACGCCGGCTGGATCGGTGCGCTGGCCCTGGGTGTCCTCACCTGGGTCGTCTCCAATTACTTCCTGACCATTTCGGGTGCGGCCCGGGAGGTGACCGAAGGCGTTACCGCCCTGCTGGCCGCCGGCATTCTGTTTTACGTGGGCTTCTGGATGCACAGCAAGCTCAACGCCCGCCGCTGGCAGGAATTTCTCGAAAACAAGGTGCAGCGGGCTCTGGATGAAAAGGCGCTGATCACCCTCACGCTGGTCTCTTTTCTCGCCGTGTACCGGGAAGTCTTCGAAACCGTGCTGTTCTTCCAGGCCCTGTGGACCCAGGTGGATGCCGGCGGCGAACAGGGCGTGATGGGGGGCTTTGTCGTCGGGGCAATTCTGGTGGCAATGATTGCCTGGGTGGTATTCCGATTCGGTGTGAGGCTTCCCCTCAAGCAGTTCTTCGGCATCAGCGCGGTGGTCATGGTGATTCTCGCCATCATTTTTGCCGGCAAGGGCATCGTTGCTCTCCAGGAAGCCGGCAAACTGCCGGCGAGCCCGGTGAATTTTCCGCGCATCGAGATACTGGGGGTTTACCCCACCTGGCAGTCCCTGGGCATACAGCTGGCGCTGCTGGCCTCGGCGATTGTGCTGATTTTTTACAGCCGGCTGCCCCAGCGGGCGGAGGACAGGGTGTCCTGACGCTTCGCCTCCCGGACAGGCCCGCCCACCAGTGAACTCGCTGTTTCTGGACTACACTGTTTCCACGTAGCTTAACGGGAGGTTCGAGATGCAACCCTGCGAAGTCTGCGGCAATCGCTATGAGGGCGCCTTTACCGTGACAATGGCCGACGGGCAGGCCCATGTCTTCGACTCGTTCGAGTGCGCCATCGAGCGGCTCGCGCCCCGGTGCGCGGCCTGCAACTGCCGGGTAATCGGCCACGGTGTCCAGCACGAATCAACAATTTACTGTTCCGCCCACTGTGCCCGGGAAGCGGGGATCAGCGGCCTGGCGGATCATAATTGAATGCCCCCAGACAGTTTCTCGCTTCCAGCGATGTCAGGGACCGCGGCCCGTGCGCGGAATAACAGCCCAGGTGCCGGTTTGCCATGACCCGTGATGCGAGCCCGCCGGAGCGCTTCCGGCGCCTGCTTCCCGTCCGCGCCGGCGAGGGCCGGGCGGTGTTCTGGTCCTTCGCCTACTTTTTTTCGCTGCTGGGCGGCTACTATATTCTGCGACCGGTGCGCGACGAAATGGGCATCCGGGGCGGCGTCGAGAATCTCCAGTGGCTGTTCAGCGGCACGTTCCTGGCCATGCTCGCCGCAATCCCCGCCTTCGGCTGGCTGGCCGCCCGCTTCCCCCGCCGCACTTTCGTTCCCGCCGTCTATTATTTTTTTATCGCCAATATCCTGCTGTTTTTTGCCGCCTTCCGGCTGGACGTTTCCGACGTCTACCTGGCCCGGGCCTTTTTTATCTGGACCAGTGTCTTCAACCTGTTCGTGGTATCGGTGTTCTGGAGCTTTATGGCGGACATCTTCACGCACCGGCAAGCGGAACGGCTCTTCGGATTCATTGCCGCGGGCGGTTCGGCGGGCGCCATTCTGGGCCCCGGCGCAGCCGGGCTGCTGGCGCCGGTGCTGGGGCCGGTCAACCTCCTGCCCATCGCCGCCATGGTGCTGGGCGTCGCCCTGGTGGCCATCCATCAATTGCGACACTGGCAGGAACCCGTTGGCGGCGGCGAGACCGGCCAGGAACACGAACAGGCCATCGGCGGGGGCATCCTGGACGGTGTACGGCGGGTCTTTGCGAGCCCCTACCTGCTGGGCATCTGTGCCTTTATCCTTCTCTACACCACCCTCTCCACCTTCCTCTATTTCGAGCAGGCCCATATCGTCGAGGGTGCGTTCGACTCTTCGGCACGGCGCACCAGCGTCTTTGCCGGCATTGATTTCGCCGTCAACAGTCTCACCATTATCGGCCAGCTACTGGTAACCCATCAGTTGGTGGCGCGTTTCGGCGTGGGAACGACCCTGGCGCTGATGCCGGTCGCGCTGGCGGCAGGGTTTGCGGCCCTGGCGGCGGCGCCGGTACTGGCGGTCCTGGTAGTGGTACAGGTGCTGCGCCGCGCCGGCAATTACTCCCTGACCCGGCCCGCCCGGGAAATGTTATTTACAGTGCTGGGACGGGAGGAAAAATACAAATCCAAGAACTTTATCGATACCGTCGTCTATCGCGGCGGCGACGCCGTGGCAGGCTGGCTTTTCGCCGGGCTCATGGCCCTGGGGCTGGGGCTGTCGGGCATTGCCCTGGTCGCCATTCCCGTGGCCGGCATCTGGGCCGGCACGGCCCTGTGGCTGGGTGCCCGACACCGGCGCCTGCGCCCCGAACCCGGCCCCGACCAGAACGGGAGCACACCTCCGGAGAAGACAACATGACTGATGACAACGGATTTCCCACGGCGCCGGCCCGGCGTTGGGCCATGAAAATCCTGGGTGCGGCCGGCGCGGGTTTCGCCGGCGGTCTTTTCAGCGCGCCGGTAACGCTCGGTGCAGACGGGGAACCTGTCGATTTGCTGCAACGTCCCATCCCCGTATCCGGAGAGAAGGTGCCGGCCGTGGGCCTGGGCACCGCGCGCACCTTCAGCCTCGACGGCCTGTCCATGAGCGGCAGGCGAGGCAGCGTGGCAGCGGCGGACCCGCTGCCGGAAACCCTGTCGGAATTGCGCAACGTGCTGCGCCTTTTCCACGCCCATGGCGGCCGGGTAGTGGATTCGTCACCCATGTACGGTACCGCCGAGGAACTGGTGGGGGATTTTGCCAGGGAGCTGGGAATCGAGAATGAACTGTTCATGAGTACCAAGGTCTGGGCCGATGGCCGTGAACCGGGGATTGCCCAGATGACCGAGTCCATGGAACTGCTGCACAGCAAGCCCCTGGATGTAATGCTCATCCACAATCTCCGGGACTGGCGCACTCACTACAGGACCCTGCGTCGGTGGCAGGAGGAGGGCCATATCCGTTATATCGGCATCAGTCATTCCCGGACCGGGGCCCACGACGAGGTGGAACGGGTGTTGAAAGCGGAGCGCTTCGATATCTTCCAGATTAACTACAACATTCTGGACACCAACGCCGACAAGCGTCTGTTTCCCCTGGCCCGGGATAAAGGGCTGGCGGTGGAGATCAACGAGCCCTTCGCCAGCGGCGACCTGTTCCGGCGGGTGAAGGGCATCGAGCTGCCTGCCTGGGCGACCGACTTCGATGCCGACACCTGGGCGCAGTTTTTCCTGAAATTCATACTGGGCCACCCGGCGGTAACCTGCGCCCTGCCCGCCACCGGCGACCCGGAACACGTGGTGGACAATACTCTGGCCATGGCCGGGGGATTGCCCGATGCCGGCCAGCGCCGGCGAATGGTCGACACCATGCTGGCGCTTTAGCGGCCCGGGCGATGAGTCGGGGCCCGGGCGCTATTCAGCCTCGCTGACCATGGCCCGGTATTCGTCCTCGAAGAAGAACCTGTCCTCGCCGAAAGCCGGTTTCAGGTGGTTGAGCCAGGTGGCCTGGTCGTCGTACCTGGCGAAGAAGGGGCGCTGCACCCAGTCCGGGTTGCGGCCCTGGATAAATCGAAGCACAAAGACCTTCTCGCCGTGGATTTCCGCCACACCCTGGATCTCCACCTTGCCGGGGCCCGCGCTCATGGAGGGCCCGCGGGCCGTGCGGCCCAGCCCGGAGACCTTCTGCATCGCCTGCCGGTAGACATCCCAGGCCCGCGCCAGGGGTACCTCGAAATAGCGCTTCGCACCGGTATCGCGCTCCACGAACATGTAATAGGGGATAATGCCCAGGCGCACCTGTTCCCGCCAGGACCGGGCCCAGGCGTCCGGGTCGTTGTTGATATGGGCGAGTAGCGGGCCCTGGCTGCGGATCTCCGCACCGGTGTCGCGGATGCGCCGGATGGCCTCCCGGGCGATGTCGGTGCCAATTTCCCGTCCATGGTTGATATGGGCCATCAGGGCCACATGTTTGCCCGACTCAACCAGCCGTTCGAGCAGAGCCAGGAGCTCGTCGGCATCCGGATCGGTCACGAACCGATGGGGCCAGAAGGTGAGCGCCTTGGTGCCCAGGCGCACGGTCTGGATATGGGCAAGATCCTCCCCGAGCAGCGGTTCCAGGTACTGTTTCAGGTTCCGGGTTTTCATCACCATGGGATCGCCACCGGTTATCAGCACGTCGCTGACGTCGGGATGCTGGCGCAGGTAGTCGAGCATGGTCCCGGCCTCGCTGCTGGCGATGCGCAGTTCCTTGTCGCCGACGAACTGGGCCCAGCGGAAACAGAAAGTGCAGTAGGAGTGGCAGGTCTGCCCCTGGGCCGGGAAAAACAGTACCGTTTCCCGGTATTTGTGTTGCAGGCCGTTCACCACTTCACCGTTGACCATGGGCCGGTTGAGTTCCATCTGCCCAGCCGGGTGGGGATTGAGCCGGGCACGAATTTCACTGGCGGCCACGGCGATTTCCCGCTTGTCGGCGCCCTTTTCCAGAAGCGCCGCCATGCGCTCGAAATCCGCCTCCTCGAGCATCTCCCGCTGGGGAAACGTCAGCTGAAAGAGCGGGTCGTCGGGCACTGCACGCCAGTCTATCAGCTCGTCAATGACGTACTGGTTGACCCGGAAGGGCAGTACGCTGGCAACCACCCGCATCTCGAAACGCTGCGCCTCCGGGAGTTGTTTCAATGCTTCGATGCGATCCAGATGGCGGTCGGTATAGACCTGGAAAGGGCGCGGCTCGAAGGATTCCTCGGTGACGGTTTCAATCTTGAGAGCGGCTGTTCGCATATCGTGACTCGTTTGCCTGGTTGTGGAGAGTGGGAAGTAGTGATATCCGCGCGCCGCCCCGGCCTGGGCCGGAGTGCCGGCACCGATTCCGGGCCGATGGCCGGCAACGCAACACGGGGCGCGCGGACGTTACCAGAAAGGCCCTCGGCATGCAAATTTACCAACAAAATCATCATGTTAACAACATGTCCCCCAGCCACCTCCGATCCGTTCGACAAACACTCAACCGGGTACGCCTGGCTGGGCAGCAAGATACAGATGCACTCAATCGCAGAGCACATCAATGCAACCCGCAAAAACCAGCAGACTGGCTACAAACGCATGTCCGCTCATACGGGCATGCACTGCGTTTCTCAACAATCTGCCCGACTTCCCGGGACAGGCTGCGGGTTTGCGATGCGTACGCCGGATGTGCCTGATCAATGGCCACCGTCAGCTGAACCGGTATATCAGTACTTCACTCCAACTATTTGCGGTGCGCTATGGCTTTTCGAAATAATCGGGATTCACAATAAAGCCGTTTAATCTAAACTGATTCCCCCGTTGGCCTAGACTGTTAACTGATGTTGATCGATAACCACTCAATCAATGGAGACTGTCGCCATGGCTATCGCTACGATCTTTAAATCCTATCTGGATCACGAACATATCCACTACGAGACAGTCGCTCATCCGCATTCCGCCACGGCCATGGAAACAGCACTGGCAGCGGGAGTGCCCATGGCTCAGGTGGCCAAATCAGTGGTGTTCAAGGACGAAAAGGGCCAATACCTGCTGGCGGTCATGCCTGCGCTCTGCCGCGCCGAAATCAACAAGCTAAACGCCCTCACCAATCATCGGCTCGAACTCGTGGATGAAAGCGAGCTTTCGGAACTGTTTGCCGATTGCGAACGGGGCGCCATACCGCCGGCGGGAATCGCCTACGCGATGCCCATGGTCTGGGACGACATGCTCAGCGAGGAAACGGACCTGTTCGTGGAGGCCGGCGATCACGAGCACCTGCTGCACCTTGAGCGCGACGGGTTCTCCCGGCTGATGGGGAATAGCGCCCATGGCCACTTCAGTCGCCCGGAAGTCAGCCCGGGTTGACACACGAACCGGCGATTCAACGTTTCCGGATTAGCCAACCCTTCCTGGATGAAGGGAATTCTACGCCCGTTTCATTGAGCCTGTTTTGACCAGGGCGCGGCGGCAGTACCCTCCGCTTATCACAGTAATCCATACGCGTAATACGGTCCACTGCTAACCGCTTCAAGGCTCGATGCACTGTCGCGGCTAATTAACGTGACCATAATTGGTTAATTATTAATATTTAGACTTACGCAATGAGGTTGTTTCGCAACGAAAGTTGTATAAAAAACCAATTCGCAAAATTGAGAAAAACACCATAATAGTCTCGAAAAGCTATACAATCCCTGGACCAGGGTGGGCGAATCATGGAAGCAGAATAACCTCAAATGCACCCTTCCCGAAAAGACCTGATTTCCGGCAGAGCAATGGCTGCCTAAATGCATTTCATAATCATTTCGGCCCACCGTTGGCCCGCCACACAACAATCTGTAATTCAGCATACATTACATAATGCGCAGGAATGTTGGCTGCTCTTATCTGTTGTTATTATGCGCAGATCCAAACTTAAGATGTTGATTTCAAAAGGCGATCAATGAACGTAATTCCGACAGAGGTAAAAAATTTACTGCTGGTGTCCGAGCACATGTCGGTCAGTGACCGTTTCCTCCGGGAAGCAATAATATTCAATGCAAATAGCGGCCATAGTTTCTATGCCGAAGGAAAAACCATAAAACATGTGATCTTCCCGGCAGATGGCTTGGGGCTCTTTACGAAAACCAACGGTGCCCGTGAAACCACTGAACTCGCTATTGTCGGTAACGAGGGCCTGATCGGGATCGAAGGTATTCTCGGAGTAAAAAAGACGGGGACGCGGGCCACGGCCATTAAGAGCGGTATCTTTTCCGCCGTTGACAAACAGATGGTCAGAGAGGAGATGAACCGCAACCAGTGGTTTCAGGAAAGGGTTTTCCGATATCTGGGACTTTACCATGCTAACCTGACACAAACCGCCTTTTGCAACCAGTATCACAGCCTTCAGGAAAAATTCTGTCGCCTGCTTCTGGTGACCATCGACAGGCTGGGAACACTGGAGGTGGTCCTGACCCACGAGTCCATCGCGAACATACTGGGGTCCCGCAGAGAGAGCATATCCGTGATAGCCGGTAAGTTACAAAAGCAGGACATCATCAATTACAAAAGGGGACGAATCCGGGTGTCGGACAAGGCGTTGCTCCGGGAAAAGTCCTGCTCCTGCTACGATAAGTGTACAAAGGAGTACCGGATGCTGATGGACTATCTTGTACAGAACTAGATTTAACGCCACCCCCTTTGAAAGTGGGGCCAAGGAAAGCCAAATCAGGAAAACAAAACCTCCGCACCACTGGCACTGATCCTTTCGAGGAAGAGTGACAGTTTTTTACGATAACAACAAATATCTTTTCCACGAAATCGGATTCTTGTCAAACCTTCCAGATAGACGAATGCTGGCTTAAATCCTTCGACAAAATCGAGGGATTCCCTTATATAACCAATTTCGTCAAAGTTTTCATAACCCGGAAATGAATCTTGATCGTCAGCGCCAGGGGGAATGCGGGCATCCGCGATATATTTGATATGCTTACCGGCATCATCCAGATATTTTTCGTAGAACCGCATCCCCGAGATAAAGTTCCGGGACCCGACAACGAGGCAATAACTGCCGGGCTTTAGGCGACGGATAAACGAAAAGACGACCACCTCTCTCGGCAGTCCCGGGGACGTTGTTATCAACCGGGGCGGCCTTGATAAAACAGGATACGAAAAGGTATTCATAAGGGAAAAAGCATTGTCCCTGATTGTCGATCAAAAGATACCCAGCATATTTCACATCCACCTCATTGAAGAGAGAGAACCGGGTTTTTTATGTTTTTGGTAATACAAAATTCTGTAAGGTTTCTCACACTTCATGTATTGGCATTCGTTTTACCCGGCATCTCTTATGGCTGAAATTAAAGCGCCCCTGGTCAGCCAGGCATTTCGCTGACGCTCAGTGAATATCTCGCTCGCCCGGGCAAATCAAAGTCATCACTTTTGAAAGTCGCGGCCGGATGATCGGGCATCGAAAGTCGACCATGACCGTCCTTTCCCTCTATCCAGCAGCTTACACACTGTCGAAAGCTGTCAGCCAAAAAAAGGCTATTTTTCCCGTCCTGCATATTTGACAATAATTACCCGCGCATGAATTTTTCTTGGGGTTAACGAAAGAGGAAACTGCCTGTTCCTCTTTCGCATTTGCCCGCCAATCAGAAGTTCTTCCATTCATCCTCGCGGTACTCTTCATTGGAAGCCACCAGGGAAACCCTGGTTGCGCCTTTTGCCTCTCTGGTTTCGGCGTTGTCGTCCTGGGCCGGCGCCTCGGCATCTTCGCGCACCTCGTTTTCGTCCTCCACCCTGAAGTAGGCGATAAGCTTCTTCAACTCCCTGGCCTGGTCCTCCAGCGACTCACTGGCAGCCGTGCTTTCCTCAACCAGCGATGCATTCTGCTGGGCCACATCATCCATCTGCGAAACAGCCTGATTGACCTGCTCGATACCGGCGGATTGCTCCGTACTTGCCGAGGCGATCTCGCCGACAATGTCGCTGACCTTCTTGATATCAATGATGATCTCTTCCAGGGACTTGCCGGAGGCTTCCACCAGGCGTGTTCCATCCTCAACCTTGCCGGTACTTTCCTGGATCAGGTCCCGTATTTCGCGCGCTGATTCGGTGCTTCGCTGGGCCAGCTTCCTCACCTCCGCGGCCACTACAGCGAATCCGCGCCCCTGGTCACCGGCCCTGGCCGCTTCCACGGCCGCATTCAAGGCCAGGATGTTGGTCTGGAAGGCAATGTCATCGATCACGGAGACAATATCCGCCACCCGGGCGCTGCTGGCGTTTATCTCGGTCATCGCCTGAACGGTCTCCCTGACCACGTCACCGCCCTTCTCGGCACGGTTTCGCGCTTCATCCGCCAACTGGTTGGATTGTCGGGCGTTATCGGCATTGGCTTTTACCGTCGATGTCAGTTCTTCCATGCTTGACGATGTTTCCTCGAGACTCGCGGCCTGTTCCTCGGTGCGCTGACTGAGGTCCATGTTGCCGCTGGCGATTTCCGAGGATGCTCCGGCAATCTGGTCGGAAGCCTGCCGGATTCGGCCCACCACGGTCTGTAATTGAGTTTTCATGGACCCGAGCGTGCGCAGCATCTGCCCCACTTCGTCCCGACGCTGCGTGACAATCTCCCCGGTAAGATCACCCTCGGCAACCCGTTGGCTCAGCGCCACCGCTTCCGCCAGTGGGCGGTTAATGAAATATTTCAGCAATTGCCAGAGGATTACCAGTACCACGCCCAGCAGAGCGGCGACAATCCCGGTTCCGCCCAGCAGGCTCGCCTGAATTGCCGCATCGGCTTCATCCAGCGGCCGGATGATCTCGAAGGCACCGTGCAAGTCGCCGACCTGCTTGTTGTCCATGGTAAACCCGGTGATATCCTTGCCGTCGTCACGCCCCCACAGTTCCCCGGATCTTGCGGGGTCACCATGGCAGACCATACAGGCCTCGCCAAGACGCACAGGCCGGAAGTAACGTATGGCATTGAGGTCCGCGTCCACCATGTAGTATTCCTCCAGCGACGGATCTTTCCGGAACCGGGCAAGCGCCTTGCTTTCGATGACATCGGGCTCATTGTCGGGGTTGCGGGCGTCGCCGCGGGGCGAGCGAAACTCAAAGCCCCCTTCATCCGCTTTGGCCTTTGCCGACTCCCAGGCCGTTACCACGGGCACGGCCCCGAGGATTTTCTCCTTCTTTTCCTGTTTGCTCAGACCAGGATTCTCGGCAATGGCTTTCAGGCCCTCGGTGGAGAACAATCCCTGTTTCCATTTTTTCTCCATGTTTTCACGCACGGACTCGGCCATCAGTATCAGGTTGCGTGCGGCCTGGACTTCGCTGTCGATCACAGAGCGCCGCTCGTTAGCGGCATAGCTGCCGAACAACACACCGATCAGGACAAGAATCAACAATGCGACCAGAGCACCGATCTTGAAACTCAGGGAATGGGAAACCTTCATCGATACCTACCTCTTCAGTATTCGTTCTAATGTTTTCGGTATATATCGACGGGAGTTAAGCGATTAAGGCGACGCTTCAGCCAGTTTTAAGTAATCCGGCTTACAAAGCAGAGGGCGGCGGAGGACCGTCGCCAGAGAGTGGATTGAGAGCAACCCTGCAGCATCAATCCAGTTTCACGGAAAAAGCCTCCTCCAGGGTTGTATCACCATGCTTTACCAGCATCAGCGCATTTTGCGCAAGCGGGGACATTCCGTCCTCCAGGGCCTGGTCGCGAAGTTCACCGGCGTTGGCACGCCCCCCGATCAATGCGTGCAGAGACGGGGTCATCTCGATCAGTTCGCCGACCATCATCCTGCCCTTGTAACCGGTCTGGTGGCATTCGACGCAGCCCCCGCCCCGGTAGGTGACCAGATCGTCAGGCAACTCGAAGTACGTTTTCAGACGTTTGTCGTCGGGGTCCGGCTCCCGGCAGTGGGAACAGATTCGGCGCACCAGGCGCTGGGCCAGCACCCCCACCACCGTGGAATTGATCAGGTAAGGCTCGATTCCCATATCGATGAGCCGGGTAATGGTGGTCGGGGCATCATTGGTGTGCAGGGTGCTCATCACGAAATGACCCGTGAGTGAGGCCTTGATGGCGATCTGGGAAGTTTCCAGGTCCCGCATCTCGCCAATGAGTATCTCATCCGGATCGTGACGGAGGATATGGCGCAGCGCCTCGGCAAACGTATAACCAATGCGCGGCTTGATCTGGATCTGCTCGATACCGTCGATCCGGTATTCGACCGGATCCTCGACAGTAATAATGTGCACTCCCCGTTGCCGACGCTCGTTCAACACCGCATAAAGTGTTGTCGACTTGCCCGAGCCCGTGGGCCCGGTCACCAGAAAAATGCCGAAGGTGTGTGTCAGGATGCGCCGCATGCGCTCGATTTCATGGGCCGGCAGTCCGAGGGCATCCAGGCTGACAAGGCCTTTACTTTTATCGAGCACCCGGATCACCACAGATTCCCCGGTAATCATGGGAATCACGGAAACCCGGAAATCCACACGCTGGCCGCTCTTGAGGATCATTGTCGCGCCGTCCTGGGGCAGGCGGCGCTCGGCGATATTCATCCCCGACATGATCTTGATGCGGCATACAATGGGCGACAGGAGCCGGTGATCGACGCTGCGCTGGAGCAGTAATTTACCATCGATGCGAAAGTAGATATCGCCACCTTTTTCCGTGGGCCTTACATTGATATCGGATACTCCCATTGCCACCGCCCGGTGCAACAGTGAATCGACGAACTTGACGATGGGCTTTTCCGAGGCCCGTTCCTTCAAGACCTGAACCGAGGCACCGCGATCGGGCTCCAGCCCCACTTTATCGTTATCCAGTTCGACCAGGATTTCGTCTTCCTCGGCGGCGAGGACATAGCGCTCGATAAGGCGCAGGATATCCGCCGTGGGCGCTATCACCACGTCCACGTGATAACCGGAAACAAAATTCAGGGTATGGATGGCGTCGGTATTCGCGGGGTCGCTGATGGCAACGATCAGGCGCTTGTCGACGATGCCCAGGGGGAAGAGTTGATAGCGGATGATAATTTCCGCCGGGATTGACCTGACCACATCGGGGGCCACGGACATTTCGTTGATACGGACTACCGGAATCCCCAGTCTCGACGCAAGCACCTCGGAACGCTTGCTTTTATCGATATAGCCCAGGGATTCGAGCGCGTCGATCAGCGAATCGCGGTGATGATGCCGGGATTTCACCGCTTCCTGAAGCTGCTCCCTGGAGATGATCCCGGATTCCGCAAGCTGGACACCGAGCTGGATATCGGTCTCCGGAACCTTGCTGTAACGAAGCCCCCGCAATTCATCGGAGGATTTGACAACATACTGTGACAACGGGCGAGCTCCCCTAGTCTGTGTGCGCCCAGTGTACGAAGAAAAAGCCTGCGCCAACAGTGCATTAATCTTGCGCCGGCTCCCAAGCCAGTCGCCGCGGCACCGGGAGACGCAGTGCAGCCCTCGTTTGACAAGCGGTGCAAAAAATCCTCTTATAACAGGAAAGTCCGGACACCATGCGAGGCCTCCATGAACTTACAGGGCACGACGCCCGGCCCCCTGATCGTGGCCACCGACCTGGACGGCACCCTTCTCGATCATTATACCTACGACTGGCAACCGGCCGCCCGGGCCATCGAACTGCTCAAGCAAAAGTGCATACCCCTGGTGATCAATACCAGCAAGACCGCCGATGAAGTCGTACTGCTCCAGCGTGAGCTGGACATCGAAGACCCTTTTATCGTCGAAAACGGCTCGGCGGTCTATATCCACTGTCGGGATGAACGTTTCGACCTGCCCGGGGATGTCTACGATGACGGCAGTCACCGGATCAAAATACTGGGCGGCCAACGGGAATCCATCGTTGCCACGCTCACCAGCCTCAAAAGGGATCGCGGCTGGCGGTTCGATATGTTCAGCGATTTCGACAGCGATGAACTGGCAGCGCTGACCGGCCTGAGCAGCGGCAATGCACTGCTGGCACTGCAGCGTCACTACTCGGAACCCCTGATCTGGCGGGACAGCCAGGACCGCTACAGCGATTTCTGCGACGCGGTGCGCCAGCGGGGCCTGAGCCTGCTCCGAGGCGGACGGTTTGTCCATGTCCTCGGGCAAACGGGAAAAGGCGCCGCCCTGCGCTGGCTGGCGGACCACTATCGCGCAGCGGGCACGACCCTGTTGATTGCCCTGGGGGACAGCGCCAATGATATCGACATGTTGCGCGTGGCCGACTATCCGGTGCTGGTCAAATCACCGAGCCACGACTTCCCGGCCATTGACGGCAACGTCATCCGCACCGAAGAGACCGGTCCTGCGGGTTGGAACCTGGCTGTCATCGATCTGGTTGGCACGATTTGTGAACGGCTTTCCAATGGGTCGCGAACCGGCCACTAAACCTTCAACGACAAGGAGCACAGGATGGGGGACTTCTACCAGAACGGCATCATTACCACCCTCCACAACCTGCGGCAGCGGCCCCTGGAGGCCATGGAAGAGGAGCTGCGGAGATTTTCCCGACAACGACCCATGGCACTGGTTCTGCCCTCGCTCTTTTCCGAGCTCGAGGGCGAGGCCCTGCCCAATATCGTCGAGGAACTGACCAGAGTCGACTACCTGACAGAAATAGTCATTGGCCTGGACCAGGCCGATGAGAAACAATATCGCCGGGCCCTTCAGTTCTTTGCCCCCCTGGGCGACCGGACCCGGGTGTTGTGGAACGACGGTCCTCGTTTGCGGGCCCTCGACCGGCAACTGATCGACGAAGGCCTCGGGCCGGTGGAGCCGGGCAAGGGCCGCAATGTCTGGTACTGCCTGGGCGCAGTGCTGGCATCGGGCCGGGCCCGGGCGGTGGCCCTGCACGACTGCGATATTGTCACCTATGACCGCAGCCTGCTGGCGCGGCTCGTCTACCCGGTGGCCAACCCGGCCTTCAACTACGAATTCTGCAAAGGCTACTACGCCCGGATTGCCAATGGCAGGATCCACGGCCGGGTCAGCCGGCTTCTGGTCACCCCCCTGATCCGAGCCCTGAAGCGCACCCTGGGGCACTATTCCTATCTCGACTACCTGGATAGCTTTCGCTATCCGCTGGCCGGGGAGTTCTCCTTCCGCACCGATGTCATCAACGATATTCGCATACCCAGCGACTGGGGCCTTGAAATCGGTGTGCTCTCGGAACTGAACCGCAACTATGCCAACAATCGACTCTGCCAGGCCGACATCGCCGATATTTACGACCACAAGCACCAGGAGCTCTCTCCCGAGGATGCCCAGAAGGGCCTGTCGAAAATGTCCATCGATATCGCCAAGGCGCTGTTCCGAAAGCTCGCCACCAACGGCGTGGTCTTCAACTTCGAGACCTTTCGCTCCATCAAGGCCACCTTTTTCCGAATTGCCCTGGATTTTATCGAGACCTACTACAACGATGCCCTGATGAACGGGCTCAAGCTGGATATTCACAGCGAGGAAAAGGCCGTGGAAATGTTCGCCCGCAATATTCTCGAAGCCGGGCAGCGTTTTCTCGAAAACCCCATGGAAACCCCGTTCATCCCCAGCTGGAATCGGGTGATCAGCGCCATACCCGATATCCTCCCCGCACTGGACGAAGCCATCCGGGAGGACATGGCAGAATTCCGGCCGCGGGGCAAAGCATGAGCACGCCGGAAAAAGAGCTGCGGTTTCTCGTCGAAAGCCACTTGCAATTCATTTACGACCGGGAAGCGTACCCGGACCTGGACCACACCGGGCTGGCCACGCAGTTGATCCGGATACTGCAACTGGACGAACACTGCCGCATTCCACCGGTACACGAGAGCCTGTGGAGTGAGCGGGACATATTCGTTATCACCTACGGCGACACCATTATCAGGCCGGGGGAGTGGCCACTCCGGACATTGCACCACTTTCTTCATTCCCGGCTCCGGGATACTGTCAGCGGGGTCCATATTCTGCCCTTTTTCCCCTACAGTTCGGACGACGGCTTTGCCGTTATCGACTACACGAAAATCAACGACAGCCTGGGCGACTGGCGCCATATCGAGGCCATTGCCGATGATTTTGACCTGATGGCGGACCTGGTGATCAACCACTGTTCCAGCCGCGGTCAGTGGTTTGAAAACTTCAAGCGAAGGCGGCACCCCGGCAAGGATTATTTCGTGGAAGTGGACCCGCTCATGGATATCTCCGTGGTGGTCCGGGCCAGGAATACGCCCTTGCTCAGGGAAGTGGAAACCCTGGATGGCAGCCGATTCGTCTGGTGCACCTTCGGTCACGACCAGGTGGATCTGAATTTCGCCAACCCGGATGTGCTCTGCAAGATAGCCCGGATCATCAAACTATACCTGGACCGGGGCATCCGCGTTTTCCGCCTGGATGCGGTGGCCTTTGTGTGGAAGGAAGCCGGCACCCGATGTATCAACCATCCCAAAACCCATGAAATTATCCGCCTTGTCCGTACCCTGGTGGAGCACCACTCGCCGGACGCCATTATCATCACCGAGACCAACGTCCCCAATCACGAGAACCTGTCCTACTTCGGCAACGCCAACGAGGCCCATGCGGTCTACAACTTCTCCCTGCCGCCGCTCCTGCTCCACGCCCTGGTATCGGGCTCCAGCCGCCACCTCAAGGCCTGGCAAATGTCGATGCCCCAGGCCCAGGAAGGCACCCTGTATTTCAACTTCATCGCCTCCCACGACGGTATCGGCCTGCGCCCGGTGGAGGGACTGCTCAGCGACGGGGAGACCACCGAACTGATCGAATCCATGGAACGCTTCGGCGGCCGGATATCCTGGCGTACCGGGGACGATGGCCGGGACAAGCCCTACGAGATCAACATCACCCTTTACGAGGCGTTGCAGGGGACTCTGGCGGGACCGGACCGGTGGCAGCTAGCGCGCTTCCTCTGCGCCCACGCCATCATGTTGTCGCTGGAGGGAATCCCGGCCATCTACATACAGAGTTTGTTCGGCACCGGTAATCACCTCGACGGAGTGGCGTTGTCCCGCCATAACCGGACCATCAACCGCTACAAATGGAGTTACGAGGAACTCGAAACAGCCCTTGCGGATAACGGTAAAAGCCATCACGCCCGGGTCTTCCGGGCCATGCAAAAGCTGATTCGCCTGCGTCGCGGCCAGCCCGCTTTCCACCCCAACGGCCCCCAGTTCACCCTGCATCTGGGCGACGATGTCTTTGGTTTCTGGCGCCAGAGCCCGGACCGAAGGCAAATTGTCTTCTGCATTCACAATATCACCGACCGTGAGCTCACCATCCCGCTGACTTCCGTTAACCTGACCAACGACCGGCCGTGGGCCGACCTGATCGGCGGAAGCCTGTTTTCGGACCAGCACGACGACCTTATTCTTGGGCCTTACGAGTTTGTCTGGTTAACACAGAAAGATACGTCCGCTAGCGATGATAATGATGGATTGGCACCAGACACGGGGGCTTGAGCGGATACCGGGCATAACAACGTTTTGTGCTATAGTTCGCATTGTCAAACTATATCATTGGAATCTTGGCCTACGTTCGACAGAACATAATAGCGTGAGGGGAAATCCGCCATGCCAGGGAAATTGACAGGACGTTTTCGTTTATCCGGTTTTGCCGAAGCTCGGCAAAGCCATGTCGCCGCCGCCGGCCAGCGGAGGTGCTAAAAAAAGCAACATGTCGGTCTACCGGTTTTCATGCACATCCATCGATGGCGAGCCGGTGCCTCTGGAAAAATTCCGGGGTCAGGTGCTGCTCATCGTCAATACCGCCAGCAAGTGTGGCTTTACACCCCAGTACCGGGGCCTGGAAATGCTTTACCGGGACTACAAGGACAGGGGCTTTTCCGTGCTCGCCTTTCCGTGCGACCAGTTTCTAAAGGAGGAGTATGAAGACAACCGCGACATTCAGGACTTCTGCATTCGCAATTATCAGGTGACCTTTCCCCTCTTTGCCAGGATTGACGTCCACGGCGAACGCCAGGAGCCACTATTCACCTACCTGAAGGAAAGCGCGCCAGGATGGCTGGGGTTGAAGTCCATCAAGTGGAATTTCACCAAGTTTCTGGTTGACCGCCAGGGGCGGTGTGTAAGACGGTTCGCCACCGCCACTTACCCGAACCACCTCCGCAAACATATCGAACACCAGCTCGACTAAAGGCGAAACCGGGATAATAACAAAATCAGGGAGAAAACCATGACGCGACTCACCGGCAAACTGAACAAAGGGGCCTGGTCGCTGGTGGACTGGTTCATTCCCCGGGACATTTTCCAGTTCGATCACCGAGAGGTTCTCTACAAGGCCCGGGCACTGGTCGTCACCCTGCTGATTATCGGCACAAGCCAGGTTCTCACCACAGCGGCATTATTCGCCGTTCGCGACCATCTCCGCCACCTGCATCTCGTGGCACCCCTGTACGCCCTGACCACCGCCGGTGCCTGGTGCACCCTCGGACTGTTCCGGCGGACCGGCCATTTCCGGCTTTGCGCCAACCTTTACGGCTTTTTCGCCACCGGTTCGCTGTTATGCCTCATTGCCATAACGGGGGGGTTTGCGCAGTCGCCCCTACTGCCCTGGTGGCCGCTGTTGGTGATGTACTCCTTTATCATGTCCGGCTGGGGCACGGCCTGTCTCTGGACATTCAACGGCCTCGTGCTTTGGGGGCTGGCCATCAATATGGACCGGGGCTTTTACATCCAGATCATTCCAACCGACTTTTACCAGCACTTTTATGCCGGATCCATCGCCATGGCGGCCCTGGCGCTGGCCGCGGTTTTGTGGTTTTTCGATTTTTACCAGCGCCGATTGCTGGGCCGCCTGCAACAGGAAAGGGACAAAGCCCTGTTTGCCGCCGCCCACGACCCTCTCACCGGGCTGGCCAACCGCAAGGCTTTCGAAGAGCGGGTGAATTTCATGGCGGAGCGGCAGAAGGCCATCGGCGGCGTCGAGGCGGTGCTGATGATCGATCTCAACGATTTCAAGGAGATTAACGACACCCTGGGACACAAGACGGGCGATGCGGTGCTGAAAACGGTTGCCGCACGCCTGCGGGAAAATACCCGGCGCAGCGATTTCGTTGCCCGCCTGGGCGGCGATGAATTTGCGGTTCTGCTCTGTGACCTGGAGGACGAATCCCAGGTCCTGGCCATTGTCGAGAAACTCCACGCCGTCATCACCAGCCCCCTGCCCCATGACCTGGATGTGCGTGTGGGGGCAAGCATCGGCGTCGCCCTGGACCCCATGGACGGCCGGGACATGGATGCCCTCCTCAACCATGCCGACCAATCAATGTACGAGGCCAAGAAAAACGGTCTCCCCTATCTCTTCGCCCGAGAGCTCCGGTCGAGGGTTCGCCAGCCCAGGGCTTCCGGTAACGCTTAACCCGGCACCCCAAAATGCCGGCAAAAACAGGGTACTTTCCCGAAGATTAAAAGACTTGCAACAGCCATCGGCCCAGAACGTTTCACGGGGTAGACTCTAGTGATGCTATGCCGAACTTTCCCAACGCAGAGATACGCTATCTGGCGAAGTGATCTGTTACCTTATTTTGTGCATGGCTCACTAACTCCGGGACTCGCTGCCTTCCCTCGCCAGCCATCCGGCCGCTATCAACAGGAGGGCGACGATGGTCTCTGAAATAAAGGCCGATGACAGGGCGGAAACATAGCCTTCGAAACCGATCGAGACGACGCGCATGATCACATACCAGGCCCAGACCAGGCCAAAAATCATCAGAATCGGCGCCCGCAGCCGCGGATTATAAAGACCGTAAAGCATCATGGCCCCCTGGAGAATAAAGGCCCCGTAAATGGCGCGCATTTCGCTATAGCCAAGGGCGCCCTCCGGCCGCAAGCCGGTGATACCAGTAAGCTCATTCACTGAAAAGACGGAGTAGAAACCAAAGGCGATCAGGGCAACGGCAATCAGGCCCACCAGGGTATTCAGAATTTTGATCATTGTTTTTCCTTGCTTATATTTTGTTGGTGCATTGTAGCCATAGACTAGAAGGTTTTACAGGCTTGGGCCACGGCCGCGTCGCTTTCAAAAAGGCGGAACACCTCGCTTTGCGACGGAAAGTCATCGACACCAATGGGCATTTCCATTCCCAGGTGCGATTCCTTGCCCTTGCCGGGATAGTGCATTCCGGGGCGCGTTTGCCCCTGCGGTTGCTGGCGGGACCCGGCGCCACGATTAGCGCAGCCTCGACAGGGGACTGGAAAATCCGGGCCCTCGTCCCTACACTCGTTGTCCGCATTCCGGACACCCGTCATTTCGATGATGCCAACCCACGACTGGGACCTTTCCCCCGGGGATGCCCGGGCACTGCAGAAAAGGCTGGCGAGACAGGTGGTAACCCGCGACGACCTGGAACAGGTCCAACGGGTCGCCGGCGTCGATGCCGGCTTCGAGGATGGCGGTGCCACAACCCGGGGCGCCATCGTCACACTGGACGCCATCACCCTGGAGCCCGTGGAAAGCGCGGTCGCCCGACGACCCACCGGCTTTCCCTATATCCCCGGGCTGCTCTCCTTCCGGGAAGTTCCCGTGCTCCTGGATGCCCTGGCAAGACTCGAAACCCGCCCCGACCTGCTACTCTGCGACGGCCAGGGCACCGCCCACCCCCGACGTTTCGGCATTGCCTGCCACCTGGGCGTTCTTACCGGTTTACCGACCATCGGTGTCGCCAAGAGCCGCCTGTGCGGCGAGCACGGGCCGGTGCCCGAAAACCGGGGGGAGTGGACACCTCTTTACGACGGCGACGAGATCATCGGCGCGGTGCTGCGCACCCGCAAAGACGTGCGCCCCCTGTACGTGTCGCCGGGCCACCGGGTATCGCTGGAAACAGCGGTGGCCTGGACAATGCATTGCACCACCCGCTACCGCCTGCCGGAAACCACCCGCCATGCCGACAGGCTGGCCTCCCGCCGCTAAAGTCGCGCAGCGACGGCCCGCCATGCCGAGAACCGGCCGTACCGCTGCTAGAATAAATAAAGCAGACATCCCCGGACGAGAGACAGGACCATGGGCGAAGATTCAGTCACCGCTACCGTTAACTACATCGCCAGAACGGTGGACAAGCCCTATGTCCACACGGCGGCACTGACCGGCGGCCTGCCCCGCTACTTCGCGGATTTCGAAAGCCACGATGTGACTATTCGAAATGCCCGGCCCAATACCGGACGCCTGAGTCTCGACCGCGAGGGCTTCGCCCTGGTACGCCACGAAAGTACGGTGGCGGATTTTTACGACGACACCTCTGTAAAAAGCCACTACTACCCGGAAGTGGAAGCGCTGCTCAGGACAACCACGGGCGCCAGGGAGGTCTATATCTTCGACCACACCCGGCGCGTCGACGACGAGACCGTGCGCGGCACGGCCCGGGAGCCGGCCGGCCGCATCCATAACGACTACACGGAAAAATCCGCACCGCAACGGGTGCGGGACCTGCTGGGTACAGAGCAAGCCGCCATCAAGACAGCCCGCCCCTATGCCCAGATCAATGTCTGGCGACCCATCCGCGGACCGGTACAGCGCAGCCCCCTGGCCCTGCTCGATGCCTCCAGCCTCGCCGACGGGGATCTGGTGGCCACCGATCAGATTTACCCCGACCGGACCGGCGAGATCTATCACCTGGCCTGGAACCCCCAGCATCGGTGGTGGTATTTCCCCTCCATGGAAACCAATGAGGTGGTGCTCATAAAAGGCTACGATTCCCGCCTGGACGGCCGGGCGAGATTTACGCCACACACGGCCTTCGAAGACCCGGAAACGCCACCCCGGGCGCGGCCCCGTGAAAGTATCGAAATCCGGGCCTTCGTGTTTTTCAGCGACATCGCCCCGGAGGCCGCAGGAACACCATGAACGATACAGGCGGCGGCAATTCCTCGCGTTCTCCTCTGGCCGGAAGAGAAACCGTCGCCACGGAGCACTGCGCAAAGCGGGTCCGTGCCTACTTCGCCGGCCAGTTGGTGGTCGACAGCCAAAACGTTCAGATCCTCTTCGAACAGGGACGGACACCCGTCTATTATTTCCCCTGGCAGGATATCTGTAGCGACTGCCTGGAACCGGGCACGCGAACAAGCCATTGTCCGCGCAAGGGTGACGCCTGCTACTGGTCTATCCGGATCGGCGAACGCTTTGCCCCGGACGCCGTCTGGTCATATCCGCAACCCCTGCCCCACTGTCCGCCCATCGGCAACCTGGCGGCCTTTTACTGGGACGCCATGGATGCCTGGTTTGAAGAGGACGAAGAGGTGTTCGTCCACCCCCGCGACCCCTATACCCGCATAGACGTGCTGGCAAGTTCACGGCATGTGCATATCGAACTGGGCGGTATTCCCGTGGCGGATTGCCGGCGGCCGATGCTGCTCTTCGAAACCGGCCTGCCAGTACGCTATTACCTGCCCAAACCCGATATCGACTGGCGCCACCTGCGAACCTCAGTCACAACCACCGCCTGCCCCTACAAGGGCCAAACATCCCGCTACTGGTCGGCGTCGGCCGGGGTGAACAATGGCACGATATTGCCTGGTGCTACGACTACCCCCGTGTCGAGGTGGCCGCCATCGCCGGCCACGTGGCTTTCTATCAGGAGCACGTCGAGTTTTTCCTGGACGGCGAACGGCTAAGGGGTTAACGGGCAGGGACGGAAACCCCCGGCCGGGACCGGGAAAACTGCAGCAGGCCCCGGAGAATTTCCGTCACTTCCCGCAACTGTGCCCGGCGACTGCCGGCCACAGCCACATGCACGAATACGGCGGCACCCGAACCCGGGCGCCTGCTCCAATCCAGCACCTCCAGGTAGGTCCTGTTGCAATAATAACGGCCGATGCCGGAGTAACCCGACTGCCTGCGCAGCCGGATCAGACACCGGGCCGCCGCGGAACAATGGAAATTGTCGCCCGCCACCGCCAGCGGCTCGATATGCACACTCCCCGGCGGCAAACGACCGCTCTCTCCCAGGCAAAGCACGGCGCGCGGCTGTAGCGATTCCAGCAGAGCCGCCAGCCGCGCCGGTCCCGCTTCCGATACGGGCAGGAGGGCAAAACTCGCATTGGCGGCGGTCCGGCCGGTGCCCTGGAGGCCACGCAGGAGATCGAGGCTGGCGTTGCGGTGCAGGAGATGGCCCCGCACCCGACCGAAGGGCTCGAAAGCGGTGATCAGGTGACCGGCCACGGCGATCAGCGCGGCGCCGGAGAAGCATTATAGATGCCGCCGCCCACCGCGGCGTAGGCTGCAAGCACGTCCGTCGCCTCGGTACGCATCACCTCGGGGATCACCTCGATACCCCGACGCCCCAGGGATTGCCGCCAATCCGGGGCTTTATCCCCCTCGTCGAAACCGATGCCGCGAACATCCGCCTCCCGGGCCGCGTATACCAGCCGCCCGACCCCCGACCAGGGAATGGCGCCGCAGCACATGGCGCAGGGCTCGGCACTGGACACCAGCTCCAGGGCAGGCAGGCCGGGCGCCCCCAAATCGTAGACACCCAGGCGTCGCTGGGCGAGGCTTATGGCCACCATTTCCGCATGGAGCATGGACAAACCCACCGAGGTCACCAGGTTGACGCCCAGGGCCATCAAGCGGCCCGATTCCACCTCGAAGACCCCGGCGCCAAAGGGGCCGCCGGTACCCTTTTCAACGTTGCGCCGGGCCGCACCGATCACGAACGCCATCCGTTCCTCGACAGTCGCAAAGGGGGCGGGCTGGCCCAGGTAGTCGTCGAGCCAGGCCGGCAGTGAAAAGTGGATACTTCTGGGCTGTTCCGACACGGTTTTTCTCCATGCAAGGGGCGATGCCGGCGATAAGTAGCGGTGCTGAAGGGAACCCTATTCCTCACACCCTGTCGAATCAAGACATTTTCCGGACAGCCACCCCCATGTTAAGGGCAGGCGACAAAGCGCCCGACTTCAACCTGCCGGGCGTCCATGGCGATATCAGCCTCTCGGAGCTTTGCGCGAGCGGGCGGGTTATCCTGTTATTTTTCAGCGAAGCCGGCACGCCCGATTGTTCCCGGCAGTTGCAACCCTTTGTGGCGGACTATCCCGGTATTCGCGAACTGGGCGCCCGGGTGGTGGCGGTCAGCGCCGATTCGATAGCCAGGCTGGCCTCTTTCGAAGCCAGTCTGGGCATTCCCTTTGCCCTGGCCAGCGACAGCGACCTTTCCGTGGCCAGGCGCTATGGCGTCGACGATCAACGGGAAGGCAAGAGCCGTCGCGCTGCTTTTGTTGTCGCCGGCGACCGGCGGCTGATCCATGCCAACCCGGACTATGTGCCGGCCAACCCCAGCGAGTACGAAGCCGCGGTCCTGTCCCTGGGTGAGTAGTTGCCAACCGCGCAACGCGCGGCAAACCCGGCGCGGTGAAATTTCCCGGCTTTTACGGTAAAGTTGCCGCCTTCGCAAAACCACCCCCGGGAGGAGAACACATGCTCATTGAAGGTAAAGTTGCCATCGTGACCGGCGCTGCCAGCGGCATCGGCAGGGCCACGGCCGAAATGCTGGCCCAGAAGGGCGTCAAGGGAATCGGCCTGGTCGACATGTCGGAATCGGTGGAAGAACTGGCCCGGGAAATCAATGAGGCCAACCCGGGAAACCCGGCCCGCGCCTTTATCGGCGACACCACCAGCAGCGAGTTCCGCAAAAGCGTATTCAACAGCATGCGCGACAGTTTCGGCGCGGTTGGCATTCTGGTGCCCGCGGCAGGTATAACCCGGGACGCCATTGCCGTGAAAATGAACAGGGAAAGCGGCGAAGCCTCTATTTACCCGGAGGAAAAATTCCGCCTGGTCACGGAAGTCAACCTGGTGGCCCCCATTTACTGGTCCCTGGAACTCGTAGCCCAGCAGGCCGAGGAGCGCGCCGAGCGCGGCCTGAACAAGTGGGATCCTGAAGAGGGCATGCAGGGCGCGGTGGTATTTATCGGTTCCGTTGCCTCCCAGGGCAACAAGGGGCAGGTTGCCTACGCAAGCGCCAAGGCCGGCCTGGAGGGGGCGACCGCGACCCTCAGCAAGGAAGCGATTTTCCACGGCGTGCGCTGCGGCATCATCCATCCCGGCTTCACGGATACCCCCATGGTTCGCGCCATGGGCGAGGAGAAGGTCAAGGAATACATCCTTCCCTATACGGAAATCCAGCGTCTGGTCCGCCCCGACGAGATTGCCGACGCCATCTGTTTCATGATTTCCAACTCCGCCGTCAGTGGCGCCCTCTGGGCCGACGCCGGCTGGCACCCCCACCCCTGATTGCCCGGTGATCGCCCGCCGGCCGGTGACGTCGGCGGCGGGCACGGGCGCCGTCATATTGCCCCGGCACCGACGGTCCCACTCCCCCGTCTGGCACCCTTCCCCGTTATCGGACCACGCCTGTGCGCCATCCGGCGCTCTATCGATTCTTGACTATACTTTCCCCGGGTTTCGCCCTGATGGAAAACTCCCTGACCGGGGAACCCCGACACGAGGTCGCGATTTTAGGTATAGGCGACACCCGGCCGGAAACAAAAAACGCCCTTCCGCAAAACGCTATGCGCCCGTCGAGCCGGCAAAATGGCGATTGTTTTCCAGGCCGCACGGCAACGGGGCCCTCAGGTATGAGTTTCCTGGATAACTGCCTGATAACGTTTTCCATACGGCGTCCTTGGGCTGCGGAGCAATTCAAGCAAACAGGAACCTGGAGGCAACATAATGGATATTTTCGAACGCCGCGAATCGGAAGTAAGGGGTTATTGCCGTCTCTATCCGGCCGTTTTTGACAAGGCGGAGAACGCGCTTCAGTTCGATGAAGACGGCAACCGCTACATCGATTTTTTTGCCGGCGCCGGTGTCCTCAATTTCGGTCACAATCCGCCGGCCATGAAGGAGGCGTTGATCGATTACCTATCCGCCAATGGCGTCGCCCACAGCCTCGACATGTCGACAACGGCCAAGCGGACCTTCCTCAGCGCGTTCGAAAACATCATCCTCACGCCCCGCTCCCTGGACTACAAAGTCCAGTTTACCGGTCCCACCGGCACCAATTCCGTGGAAGCGGCCCTGAAGCTGGCCCGCAAGGTCACCGGGCGCCGGCAGGTGGTGGCCTTTACCCACGCTTACCACGGCATGACGCTGGGGGCACTGGCGGTGACCGGCAACGCCAAGTTCAGAAACGCCGCCGGCGTGCCCCTGGATGGGGTTATCCGGCTGCCTTTCGACGGTTACGCCGGCGCCGGCGATACGTCGCTCCATGCGCTGCGGGAAGCACTGGCGGACTCTTCCAGCGGGATGGAACCGCCCGCCGCTTTTATCGTCGAAACCGTGCAGGCGGAAGGCGGCGTCAATGTCGCCAGCGGCGAATGGCTGAGAGCCGTCCAGGCGCTTGCCCGCGAACACGACAGTCTCTTCATCGTCGACGACATCCAGGTGGGTTGCGGCCGTACCGGCACCTATTTCAGCTTCGAGGACATGGGCCTGGACCCCGACCTGGTGTGCATGGCCAAGGGCATCGGTGGCTTCGGGCTGGCCATGGCCGTGTTACTGATAAAGCCGGAGTACGACCAATGGTCTCCCGGCGAGCACACCGGCACCTTTCGGGGCCAGAACCTGGCCTTTGTCGCCGGCGCCCGGGCGTTGGATTACTTTCGCGACGACAAGCTCTTGCGGGAGGTGCGGGACAAGGGCGGCCGAATGCACGAACGCCTGGCGGCCATCATGAAGGAGCATGGCAGGGGCCGGTGGACCGTGCGGGGCCGGGGCATGATCCAGTCCCTGGACACCGGCGACGGCCAGGTCGCCGCCGCGGTGCTCCGCCGCGCCTTCGAGCGGGGCCTGCTTATCGGTACCTGCGGCACCGACGGCCGCGTCCTCAAGGTGATGCCACCCCTGACCATCGAGGATGGCGTACTCGACGAGGGCCTCGATATCCTCCGGGCCGCCCTGGCCGGGGAGGCGGCCGATGCGTAACCGGGACGACATGACCTTTCCCATGGAAGAGCACGAGCGCCGCCTGGAAGCGCTCCGGCAACGCATGGCCGAACGCCGCCTGGATGCGGTGATTATTTCCGATCCGGCCAATATCCTCTATCTCACCGAGTACCAGACGCCGGTCTATACCTATTTCCAGTGCGTGGTGGTGCCCCTGGAAAAAGAACCCTTCATGGTCACCCGGCAGATGGAAGCCTCCAACATCGAGGCCCGGACCTGGGTGGAGGACTACACCACCTACCCCGATACCGGCGATGCCATAGAAACCCTCTACAAGGCGTTGTGCGAGCGGGGCCTGGGTCGCAAACGGATCGGCTACGAGCGCAACAGCTATTTTTTTCCCGCCTACCATCAGGACCAGATCAAGACAGCCCTGGCCGACGGCGAACTGGTGGACTGCTACGGCATCGTCGAGGAGGGCCGGATATGCAAGTCCGAGTGCGAAATCGAGGTCATGAAACGGGCCGCCAGGGCCACGGAAGCCGGCATGAAAGCAGCCTGGGAGGCCGTGGCCCCCGGCGTTACCGAGAACGAAATCGCCGGCGCCGCCTGTGAGGCCATGTTCTCCGCCGGCGGCGAATACCCGGCGGTCCTGCCTTTCGTCACCTCGGGGCCAAGGACCATGATCGGCCACGCCACCTGGGAAGGCCGGGAAGTAAAGGCCGGCGAACATGTTTATCTCGAGCTCGGTGGCTGCTACCGACGCTATCACACGGCGATGATGCGCACGGTGGTACTGGGAGAGCTTTCCGGGGCCATGGCAGAGGCCGAGAATGTCATGCTATCGGCACTCGACGAGGCTTATAAGCTGCTCAAGCCCGGCGTCACCGCGTCCGATGCTGACCTGTTGATACGCAATATCATCCTCGACAACAGTTCCGGCGCCTCTCTGATCACCCGGGCCGGTTATTCCATCGGCATTTCCTTCCCCCCGAGCTGGGACGAAGGCTATATGCTCAGTCTCAAGCAGGGCAACTCCACCTACCTGAAACCCGGCATGACCCTGCACCTGATTCCGTGGATGTGGGGCATCGAGGGGGACAAGACCGCGGGCATTTCCGACACCCTGCTGATCACCGAGGACGGCTGCGAATCCTTTTACACGCTGGATCGTGAATTCGTGGTCAAGGGCTGACCTTTTGCTGTCGATTCACCGGGCCGGGCCCACCCACACCTGCTGGACATTGACGAATTCCCGGATGCCGTGGGGTCCCAGTTCGCGGCCCAGCCCCGACGATTTGATACCCCCGCTGGGTAGGCGGGGATCGGTCTTCACCAGCCCATTGACCGCCACCTGTCCGGCTTCCAGTTGCGCGGCCAGGGCTTCGCCGCGTTGCCGCTCCGTCCAGATACTGGCGGCCAGGCCGTAGGCTGTATGGTTGGCCAGCGCCAGGGCGTGCCCCGCATCCTTGACCGGCGTCACTGCCGCCACCGGCCCGAAAGTTTCCTGGGTGAAAGCCGCCGCGTTTTCCGGCACGTCGACCAGCAGTGTGGGCGGGTAGAAAAAGCCCTTTCGGTCGGGGATTTCCCCGCCCAGCACACAGCGCGCGCCCGCATCGATGCTGGCCCGCACCTGCCGGTGCAACTCGTCCCGCAGATCCGCCCGCGCCAGGGGTCCGATATCCGTGTCCGGATCTTCGGGGTCGCCCATTCGCAGGGCTTCCAGAAAGCCTTTCATTTTCCCGATAAAGTCGTCATAGACAGTCTCTTCCACCAGTATGCGCTTGGCGGCGATGCAGGATTGTCCGGCGTTGATCATGCGCGAGGTCTTGATGGTTTCGGCGGCGGCGTCGAGATCGGCATCGGCCAGGACAATGGCCGGGTCCGAGCCTCCCAGTTCCAGCACCGCGGGTTTGGCCTCGCTGCCGGCGATGGCGCCGACGATCTTGCCCGCCTTGCTCGAACCCGTAAATGACACCGCCTGGACCCGGCTATCCCGCAGCACGCGCTCCGCGCCGTCGTTGTCCACATGGATAAACTGCAGGACCCCTTCCGGCAGGGTCTGCCGGGCCCGGGAAGCCAGGGCCCCGGTGCAGCCGGGAAGGTGCGAATCGGGCTTGATGATGACGGTATTGCCCGCCATCAGGGCCGGCGCGGCACAGCGGGAGGCAAGCCACAGTGGCGAGTTCCAGGGCAGAATGCCGAAAACGGTGCCCAGGGGCAGATGCTGGACATAGCTGTGCCGGGCATCGGATTCGAGGTCGATATCTGCCAGGTAGTCGGCGGCATGGTCCGCATAGTGCTCGAAACACCAGGCCGCCTTATCCACTTCGCCCCGGGATTCCGCGATGGGTTTGCCCATTTCCCGGGTCATCAGGAAACCCAATTCCTCCCGGTCATCCCGCAGGCAACGGGCGAAGGCCCTGATAAAATCCGCGCGCTCGGCGAACGTCAGGGAACGCCACCTGGCAAAGCTCCGTCGGGCAGCTTCCAGCCTGGTATCGATGGTTTCGGCATCGTCGAGGCCCACTCGCTCGAAAACGGTTTCGGTGACGGGGTTGATGGACTCAAACATGGTTACTCCCGCAATGGATATCAGGGGTGCTTGACCAGGGCACCGGATTTCCAGACATGGCTGACCTTGTCGGCATCGGCGAGAACGCCAATGTCGTCCAGTGGGCTGGCCGTGAGGGCAACCAGGTCCGCATCGTAGCCCGTCTCCACCCGGCCGCTGCGCGGCGCCTGGGGGCCCAGGGTCGCGGGCGCATCGGCGGTTGCCGCGCGGATAGCCTGGAGCGGTGTCATGCCGGCTTCCACCAGCAGGCCCGGCTCCATGCCGTGCAGGCCCCAGGGCAGGGCCGTGTCCGGTCCGCTGGTGAGGGTGTCCGTGCCCGAGGCGATACGCACACCCGTGGCCACCGCCAGTTCCACCGCCCGGCGGTGGGCGTCCGCCGTTTCCACCAGTTTTTTCCAGGCGTAGTCGGGAAGCCCGGTGCGACGGCCGTGCTCCATCATCCGCACCTTGACGAAGCGGGTGGTGACAAGGATCGCGTCGGCCGCCTTCATGGCTTCGGCACATTCCTCATCGAGAAAAGTTCCGTGCTCGATGGTGCGCACCCCGGCCCGAAGAGCCGCCATAATGCCGGCCTTGCCGTGACAGTGGGCGGCCACGATCCGGTCCGACAGCGCCGCTTCCTCGACAATAGTGGCCAGTTCCCGGTCGCTGAACTGCTGGTGGTGGGGATCGTCGTAGGTGGTCAGCACCCCGCCGGACGCACAGACCTTGACCAGCCTGGCGCCCCGGCGCAACTGGAGGCGTACCGCCCGCAGGCATTCGGCTTCGCCGTCGCAGGTATGCAGCCAGCCACCGCGCGCCGCCAGATCGGCCACGCACCCGGTGGAGTAGGTATGGAGATCCGCATGGCCACCGGTGGGTGAAATCAGATCCCCCGCCGCATAAACGTGGGGACCGGGGATACTGCCTTCGTCGATGGCCTTGGCCAGGTGGATACCGTAACCGCCCACCTCCCGGACACTGGTTACCCCCGCATTCAGGGCGGCTTGCGCATCCCGGCAGGCGCGGGCGGCGGCGACGGGCACCGGCACTCGCATAACCTCGTCGAGACTGGTCCGGACCAGTCCCGTCATATGGACGTGGCAATCCCAGAGTCCGGGCATCAGGCAGGGCACCTTGATGGCATCCCGGGGAACCTCTCCATCCGGCAGTTCGTCGGCGGGGCCCGCCCAGTGGATATTGCCGTCATCGATAAACACGACGCCGTCGCGGACCGGTTCACCGGCGCCCGGAATCAGCAGGTCGGCCCTGATACAGGTTTTTGACTCGCTTCTTTCCGGCACAAATTTATATCCAGGACAAACTGTAGGGAAAGACTAGTTCATATGCCTGGCATATGCAGATGCCACCGACCCTAAAATAATTCAGCGGGCACTATTAATCTGCAATAGAACGTCCCGGCATCGACCGCCGTGTCCCGATAAAAACCGTCCCTTTCCAGCAGGACCACGACAATGTTCAGGGCAATGTATTGAGCCAGTGCTTGACGCGCTTCTTCTGCCAGAAGGTCACCAGTTGCACGGTCTTGAGCGTGGTGGGTACCACCTGGGCACGCTCGGCTTGCCGGTCGATGGTGAAAAATCGCTGGAAGCCAATGGGCTCGGCCCGGGAGCCCACATAGAAGATGCCCCGGATCTCCAGGGTGAAGCTTTTCTCCCCGCCAGCCCCGTCACCGCCGTCGCGGTCCTCGACCCGGATAGCCATGTCATCGAGGATCTCCTGGAATGAGCCCAGGTGGAGGGGTTCGCCGGATGCCAGGGGCCCTTGTTTCAGCACCGAGCGCAATTGCCAGTCGTTGTCCCAGTCACTGGATGTGCGTCGGTATTGGGTGATTTCCCGGGCAATCCTGCCGTCGTCGGTATGAGCCACCGCCGTCACCGCCACCAGGTTGATCATCTGCTGACCCAGGTTGACGATGATGCACAGGGAGTCCAGGCCGGTATCCGGCGCCTGGTGGATAATCACCTGCGGGTTGTAACGACCCTTGAAGTCGCGGTGGAACAGGTAGGCATAGAAAATCCAGATGGCCACCATGAGCAGGCTGGCAAGGGAGGACAGGAGCGCCGCGTTTTTGTTAAGCCAGGGAAGCAGGTCATTCATTGACATCGACAAGCAATAAAAACCATCCGTTTGCGTATCGCATGACCCAAAACGAAAGCAGACCGTTACCCCGCTGTCAAAACAGGCTGCCGGCTTTTACATATCCATCATCGATGCAATCGTACGGGTCAGTTTTTTTCTCTCCAGCTGTTCCAGTTCAGCCAGTTCCCGCAGAAATTCGGCACCCTTTGCGGTGTCGACTTCCTGGGCCGCGGCATCGAAAAGATCCACCAGATAATCATCGACACGACCGCCCAGTGCACTGATGTCATCCGCGCCGGGTACGTCGATCTCCGCCAGCAGGTTTTCCAGGAAACGCAGGGGCGCTTCCTCGAGAGTGAACTGGATATAAGTGTCGAGAACCGATTCAGGGGCGCCTTGCTTGACCTTGCCAACGTGCTTTTCCATTTGGCCCTGATGATCTGCCATGTAGGCCAGAAGCATGCGCCCCCGGGGGTCGCTTACACACTGGTCCAGTTGCCGGTAAATCGCGGCAGCGTGGTGGTGTAGGCCGATCGCATTATCGACCACCGCACGGAGTGTCTCAAAGGTTTTCATAACGGTTTCACCCCCGCCGCGCAAATCCGGGCATCCTGCTCCATTATAGTACCGGCAGCCAGTCCACGAGCGGCGCGGGATAGATTCCCAGCACCACCAGCAGCGCGGTAAGGCCGTAGCTCAGCCAGCGCTCCCGCCATCCGCCCGGCGTTTCTTCCCCACCCTCCGGCGACTGGGCCATGGCCAGGATGATCCGCAGATAGTAGTAGAGACCAATGACGCTACCCACCACCACCATGGCCACCGGCAACCAGAGCCGTGCGTCCGCGCCGGCGGCGAAGATATAGAATTTGCCGACGAAGCCCAGGGTCAGGGGAATCCCGGCCAGGGACAGCAGAATAAGCATGAAGCTCGCGCCCAGCCAGGGGGCGCGCCACAACAACCCCCGATAGCGCGACACCTGGTAACCGTCGCTGCCGGCACCCTCGGAAACCCCGTTGACCACGCTGAACGCCCCCAGGGTTGTTATCGTATAGGCGGCCACGTAGAACGCCACGGCCTGGGCGGACAACTGCCCGCTGCCGGCCGCCATTACCGGCACCAGCAGGTAGCCCATATGGGCGATGGAGGAATAGGCCAGCAAGCGTTTGATATTTTCCTGTCGCAGGGCCAGCAGGTTGCCCACCACCATGGACAGGGAAGCCAGTACCACCAGAGCGGGCAGCGCGGCTTGCGTCTGGACAGGGGGCATGGCGGCCAGAAAACGCAGGAGGACCGCGATCAGCGCCCCCTTGGTAAGCGTGGCAATGAGCGCCGTGACCGGGGTCGGGGCGCCCTGGTAAACATCCGCCGTCCACAAGTGAAAGGGAACCACCGACAGCTTGAAAGCCATTCCCGCCAGGAAAAGCCCGGTGCCCAGCAATATCAGGTAGTCACCCTGTCGCGGCGGAATCGCGGCAAATGCCAGGGAGCCGGATTGCAGGTACAGAATCGCGATCCCGAACAACAACAGCGCCGATGCGGCGGCGGACAGGATCAGGTACCTGAGCCCCGCCTCCAGGCTGCGGCCCTGCAACCGGTCCATATCCCTGGCAGCCCCCGATGGCCAAGCCACCAGGACAATGCTCGCCAAGCCCATCAATTCAACACCGATAAACAGGGAGGCAAAGTGATCGGCGGCCGCCAGCACCAGGGCCCCCAGCGCCGCCACCACCAGGAGTATGTAAGCTTCCTCCGCCCCGTCCCGGCACTCGGGTCGCCGGCGAAAATACTGGGCGAGCATGACCGCCACGGCCATGGCCAGTAACAGGAAGAGCGTGGCAAAAAAGACAAAGAAATTGTCTATGCGCAGCAAGGGAGCGGCCGGTGCGCCCACCACCGAAGTACCGGCGCCGGGAGCGCAGGCATGGACAGCGGCCAGGGCCGCAAGCAGGCCCAGTTGGCAGACCCAGAAAACCAGACGGTGGTTGCGCCGGAAGGCCGCCAACAGCATCGCCACCAGCGCCGTCAGTGCCGTGGCGACCAGGGGACTTAACGCCGCCAGTTCCGCTGTCGTCATGGCGCTCCTCCATCGTCATTGGCCGCCGCCACGGGCGGTGCGATGTCCGCCGAAGACGGAACCGTCGGCACTGTCGCCCGCTCCAGCACCGGCTGGGGCCGCACGCCGAAGTAAATGATCGCCACCGCCAGGGAGGTCAATATGACCAATTCCCGCCAGGAGCAGTCGGGCTTGGCCATCGCCGGCCGAAATTCGCCCCAGAGGCTGCGCTGCACCATCAGCAGGGCGTAGAGCGCCGCTCCCACCAGACCCAGTGCCGCGATGACTGTCAGGGGCCAATGGGCCTGGAAAGCGCCGGCGAGTATCAGGAATTCAGCGACAAAATTGGCCAGCCCGGGCAGCCCCAGGGAGGCCAGGGCAAAGAGCATGGTGAAACCGGACAGTCGCGGTAACGAGGCCCAGAGTCCTCCCAAACGACGCAGGTCGCGGGTATGCCAGCGTTCCTGGATCATCCCCACGATCGTAAAGAGTGCCGCCGTGCTGAGCCCGTGGGCGACCAGCTGCATCACCGAGCCACGCAGCGCCAGGTCGTTCATGGCGTAGATGCCCAGCAGCACAAAACCCATATGGCTGACGCTGGTGTAGGCCACCAGCCGCTTCATGTCGTCCTGGGCAAAAGCGAGCACGGCCCCGTAGATGACCGCCAGGGCACCCAGGCCCATGGCCACGGGCGCGAAGGCGGCACTGGCCTCGGGAAACAGGGGCAGCGCGAAACGCAGCAGGCCATAGGCGCCGGTCTTGAGCAATACCGCCGCCAGCAGAACACTGCCGGCGGTGGGCGCCTCGGTGTGGGCATCGGGCAGCCAGGTATGCAGAGGCACGATGGGCAGCTTGACGGCAAAGGCGACAAAGAAACCCAGCATCAGCCAGCGGGCGGTGGCCGGTTCAAGGGACAGGGCGAGCATATCGGCATAGGCGAAACTCAGCCCTTCGTGATCGTGGCTGTGGACGATCGCCATGGCGACAATGGCCACGAGCATCAGCAGGCTGCCGGCCTGGGTGAAAATAAAGAACTTGGTGGCGGCGTAAAGCCGGTTCTCGTGGCCCCAGAGTGCGATCAGCAGGACCATGGGCACCAGCATCACTTCCCAGAAGACGAAGAACAGAAAGAGGTCCAGGGCCAGGAACACACCGACAATACCCGCCACCGAGAGCAGCAGGTTGAAATGAAAAAACCCGACGCGCCGGGAGATCTCCCGCCAGGACACCAGCACCGCGGCGCCTGCCATGGCGACGGTCAACCACAGCAGCACGACACTGAGGCCATCCACCGCCAGATGGAACCCGATGCCCAGGGCGGGCACCCAGGGTACCCTGAATTCCACTAGCCAGGGGTCACCGGCCGGGGGCAAAGCAGCCAGGACAATGGCTTCCGCGACGATTGCCGCCAGGCTCAACCAGCGGCTCCAGCCCGGGCCCAGCCGCTGGGCCAGCCAGGCCAGGACGGCGCCCAGGACGGGAATGATGATCAGCCAGACCAGCAACATGTCAGCGACCCACCAGGGCGATTGTCAGGATGGCGCCAGCGGCGATAAAGGCGGCATACCAGCGTATGCGGCCGTTTTGCAGGGCCGAGAGTCCGGCGTTGGCCGCACGGCCCGAAGCCGTCACGGCCGCCGTCAACCCGTCGGCGATATCGTCCCGATTGGCACGGGCAAGACCGATAAAGGGCCTTATCAGCAGCCACTGGTAGGCGGTATCGAAACCCCAGCCGCGCCGCCACCAGGCGGCCAGGGCGCTGTCCTGCCACCGGTCGCGCACGGCGCCGCCGTAGCGCCAAAAGCCCAACCCCATGGCCAACCCCAGCCAGGGCATGGCCAGCACGGCAATGTGTACCGTTTCCGGCACCCCGCCCCGCCCGAGATCGGCGAAAAAATCCCCCAGGGGCCGGGGAATCAGGGCCCCCGCCAGGGACAGGACAGAGAGCACGGCCAGGGGCACCACCAGGGCCGGACGCCGGTCCGGGTCGGGACGGGTAACCGCCTCGCCAAAGAAAACCCGCAACACCATGCGCGCCGAATAGAGGGCCGTTACCAGGGCGCCGGCCAGGGCCAGAAACCAGGCCGGCGTGCCACCCGCCAGGGCGTAACCGTTCATCAGGATCGCGTCCTTGCTGTAAAAGCCGGCGGTCAGAGGCAGGGCCGCCAGGGCAGCACCGCCAATAGCGAAACAGGCGAGACTGAAGGGCATCGGCCGGGCAAGCCCCCCCATCCGGCGGATATCCTGTTCGTGGTGCAGGCTCAGTATCACCTGACCGGCGGCGAGGAAGAGCAGCGCCTTGAAAAAGGCATGGGTCATCAGATGAAAAACCGCCGCCGAAAAGGCCCCCGTGCCCAGGGCGAAAAACATATAGCCGATCTGGCTGATGGTGGAATAGGCCAGGATGCGCTTGAGGTCGGTCTGCACTAAAGCGCTGCAGGCCGCCAGAAATAAGGTGAGTCCGCCCACCAGGGCCACCAGGTCCATCACCGGCGGCGCCATCAGGAACAGTTCGTGGCTGCGGGCGATCAGGTAGACCCCGGCGGTGACCATGGTGGCGGCGTGGATCAGGGCACTGACCGGCGTGGGACCGGCCATGGCGTCCGGCAGCCAGGTTTGCAGCGGCAGCTGGGCGGATTTTCCCACCGCGCCGATCAACAGCAGCAGTGCCAGCCAGTGTGTTCCGGGCGTTTGCTGCCAGGCCCGGTCGACAACGGTTTCGATATGCAGGGTGCCGAACTGGCCGACCAGCATAAACAGCGCCACGGCAAGCGCCACGTCTCCCACCCGGGTGACCACGAAGGCTTTGCGGGCGGCATAGCCGTTGGCGGGCTCCCTGTACCAGAAGCCGATCAGCAGGTAACTGCACAGGCCGACCCCTTCCCAGCCCAGATAGAGCAGCAGGAAATTATCGGCCAGCACCAGCACCAGCATGGCGGCGACGAACAGGTTCAGGTAGCCGAAATAGCGGCTGTAGCCCTCCTCCCCGGCCATGTAGGCGGCCGAGTACCAGTGAATGAGCAAGCCGACGCCGGTAATGACGCCGGTCATTACCGCCGCCAGGCCGTCGAAGTGCAACCCCGGCGTCACCGTTAGTCCCGCCACTGAAAACCACTGACCGAGCGTCACGGTGTAGGGCTCGCCGCCGGCGACAAAACCGGCAATGACCCAAGCGGTGAGCAGCGCCGCCAGCAACACGGAGCCCACGCCCACCGCGGCGCTGCCCCGCTCCCCCAGCCGCTTGCCGGCAAGCAGCAACAGGGCGCTGCCTAACAGGGGCAGGAGGGGAATGCCGATCAGCGCGCCGGCCATCAGTCACGCACCTCGTCCAGGGCGTCCATATCCAGGCTCCGGCGCCAGTGGAACAGGTGCACCACCAGGGCCAGGGCCACGGCGATCTCCGCCGCCGCCAGGGTCAGGATAAGGACAAACATTACCTGGCCGTCGGCATTGCCGTGCACCGCGCCGGCCAGTACAAACGCAAAGGCCGCGCCATTGAGCATTAGCTCCAGGGACATGAGCATGAAGATGACATTGCGGCGAATCAGCACCCCCGCCAGCCCCACGCAAAAGAGGGCGGCCGCAAAGATCAGGCCGTGACTCACGGGCAGGGCCATCAGCGCCTGATCGGTCATGGCTGTGTCCTCCCCCGGCCCCGGAGTTTCCGTGACAGGTGAAAGGCGCCCACCAGTGCCGCCATCAGCAGGATCGAGGCCAGTTCCACCGCCAGCAGGTAGGGACCGTAGAGGGCCCGGCCCACGGCGGGCCCGTCCACCGGCCGGGGTTCCACGCCGGAGCCGCCGCCGGCGAGGACCAGGTAGCTGGTCTCGGCCAGCAGAATGGCGGCCAGCGCCGCCGGTCCCCACCACAGCCGACCCGACAGCCACAGCCTTTCATTTTCGACGGCGGCGTCGCCCTGGTTGAGCATCATGATCACGAAAACCATCAGCACCATGATGGCACCGGCGTAGATGATGATCTCCAGGGCGGCGGCAAAGGGGGCGCCGAGCATGAAGAACAGGAGGGCGACCGCCAGCAGGGTAACGATCAGGTGCAGAAGGGCGTGTACGGCATTGACGCCGGTCACCACCCGGGCTGCCGCGGCCAGGGCAATTATCGCCGTAATATAGAATAGTGCCTGCACATTGCCTCCTCTGGTCGATTGGGCCTTTTAGGGCAACAGGCTCTTTACATTCACCGGTTGGGCCTCGCCCATCGCCTCGCCCTTGTCCTTGCCGCCCACGGCCATGCCCGCAACACGATAGAAACTGTAGTCGTGATATTTGCCGGGCCCGTCGATCAGCAGGTCCTCTTTTTCGTAGACCATGTTCTGGCGATCGTACTCGCTCATCTCAAAGTCCGGCGTAAGCTGGATAGCCAGCGTGGGACAGGCCTCCTCGCACATGCCGCACATAATGCATCGGGAAAAATTGATACGGAAAAAATCCGGGTACCAGCGGCCGTTCTCGTCCTCCGTTTTTTGCAGGGCAATGCAGTCTACCGGACAGGCCACCGCGCAGAGATTGCAGGCGACACAGCGCTCTTCGCCGTCCGGGTCCCGGGTCAACACGATGCGGCCCCGGTAGCGCGGCGCCAGGTAGGGTTGTTCATCGGGATATTGGACCGTATCCCGTTTGCGGAACGTATGCTGCAACACCCGTGCGATGGTGCGCAATTGACTCAGCATCCCTTCGCCTCCTTCACAACAACACCAGCCCCGTCACCGTCAGGTTGAGCAGGGCCAGGGGCAACATAACCTTCCAGCCGAAAGCCATGAGTTGATCGTAGCGGGGCCGCGGCAGCGAAGCCCTCAACAACACGAACAGCAAAGCAAAAAAGGTGGTTTTCAGCAAAAACCACAACCAGGGCGGCAACACCGGCCCCAGCCAGCCGCCGAAAAAGAGCAGGGTCACCATCGCCGAAATCAGGATGACGCCCAGGTATTCCCCCAGGAAAAACATGGCGAACTTGAGCCCCGAGTATTCCGTGTGATAGCCCGCGGTAAGTTCGTGTTCCGCCTCGGGCAGGTCGAAGGGCAGCCGGTGGCTCTCCGCCACACCGGCAATCAGGAAAAGGACCAGCCCCAAAGCCTGGGGCAGGCAAAACCACAATCCCTCCTGGGCCAGGACGATATCCCGCAGGTTGAAGGAACCCGCCTGGAGCACCACGCCGAGCAGGGACAGCCCCATGAATACCTCATAGCTGACGGTCTGGGCGGCCGAGCGAAGGGCGCCGAGCAGGGCGTACTTGTTGTTGGAGGCGTAGCCACCCAGAAGTACCCCGTACACCGCCAGGGAGGTCATGGCCAGGAAAAACAGCAATCCGATATTGAGTTCGGCGATCTGGAAATCGGCGGTAAAGGGAAGCACCGCGAATACCAGCAGCAGCGTCGCCATGGCAATGGCCGGGGCCAGGATATACACCGGCTTGTCGACGAAGGGCGGCACCACGTCCTCCTTGCCGATCAGCTTGATCATGTCGGCGATCACCTGGAAAACCCCGAAAGGCCCCACCCGGTTGGGGCCGTAGCGGTCCTGCCACAGCCCCAGCAACCGGCGCTCGATCCAGGTGAGCAGCGCCGCCGCACCCACCACGGTGCCCAGCACCAGGGCCACCCGGAGAACGATTGCCAGCCACTCAGCCACGGCCACCTCCGTCGCTGGCAATCAGTTGCGGGGGCCGGGGCAGGGGCTCCCGGGCGGTTTTCAGATCGACCCTGGCACCGGCCTGGAAAAATGGCAGCCAGATACTGCTGTGCTGCGGTGTCACCGCCACCGACCAGGCGGGCAGGGAATCGTCCACCGCCACGTAAAGGGTAACGCTGGCACCGCCCCGATGGATTTCGACACTGTCCCAGTCGGACACCGACAAGTGCCTGGCGCTCTCCCCATCGAGCCAGGCACGCGGCGGCTCCCGGCGCTCGATAATGGCTTGGGCATAACCGCTCAACTCCTCGGAAGCGAATATCCCGTACCGGGGTATCAGGCGCCAGCCCGTGGTTTCCGATTCGCCGGCGGGCAATACCAGGCGCCGGTAGGTATCCACCGGTTCGCCCCGGAACGGCAGGCGCACCAGCGGCGAGGGCGCTCGCCAGTCGCCGCCCACTTCGTCCTGGAATTTGTTCAGGGCCTGTTCCGAATTCCAGCCCGGCGCCCAGGCAGTGGCGCGCCCGGCGCCGTCGCCCCAGACCCCTTCCATGGAAAAGGCGTAGTGCGAATCCGGGTCCCGTGGCGGCGGGGTTTCACTGACATGCTCGTGGGCGTGCATGGCGGTGCGACCGCTGTAGCGGTGGCTCTGGCGCAGCAGTTTGCGGCCGCCCTGGCGATAGTCCGGCGACGGGGCGGTCTCCTCGATACCGGCAAAGGCTGGGTCCCGGACGGCGAGGTCGGCGCGCACCTGGTCGGGACCCTGCCAGGCGGCGAGTCCGGCCCAGGCATCGCTGCCCACTTCGTCCCGGGCATCCAGCGCCCCCCGGGCCAGTTGCCGCCAGAGCGGCTGGCAATGGCCGCTGTGGCGTACCGCAAAAAACGCCTGGGCGTGGCCCGAGGCATTGATCAGGGTACCCTGTTTTTCGAAGGGGCTGGGCACGGGCAGCACCGCATCGGCCCGATCCGCCGTAGCGGTGGCCAGGTGATCCAGCACCAGCCAGTGGTCCGTGCCGGCGCGCAGCCGTTCGAACTGTTCCGGCGACAAGCGCCGGGAAAGGTCGTTTTCCAGGATTACCAGGGTGGCGGAGCCACCCTCGCCGGCCGGGCCGGCAACCGTGTCCAGCAGGTCCCCCAGGGAACGCTCGGCCAGGGCCGACAAGCCCAGACTGTTGGCCTCCGGGGCCGCCAGGTAGAGTTTCGGCCGTACCGATTCGGCGCCACCGCGGCGCTTAAGCGCCAGGGCGATATTGGCCAGGGCATCGAGATGATCGGGGCGGCCCAGACCGCTGCCCCCCAGAAGCAGCGGCCGCCTGGCGCCGCGCAGCATCTGCGCCGCCTGTTCGGCCCACTGGCGCTGTTCCCCGGTCAATGCCGCCGGCTCCGGCGCCTGGGGATCGAGGGCATGGGCCACTGCCGCGGCTACGGCGGCAATGGCGTCCGGTTCGACAAAGCACTGGCTGTCGCTGATTTCGCTCAGGCGGTTGCGGGCGGGCACAAGCTGCCAGACGGGACTGCGGTACCACTGGCCCAGGCTGCGCGCGGCGGCGTCCTGCCAGGCGGGCACACCCTGGGTGGCGGCGAATTCCAGCCCCTCGTTGCGCACCATCTGGCGCAGGGCCAGTTCCACCCTGGGCGACGTGTTGGCCAGGTCCTCGCCGATTATCAGGGCCGCGTCCGCTTCCTCGACCTCCCGGATAGTGGCCAGGGGGTGACTGGCGGCCAGGGCCCGGTGACGCTGGAGACAGGCCCATTCCGCCGGCTCCACGCCGGCATAGAAATGCGCATCACCCACCAGGGATTTGAGGGCGAAATTATCCTCCACCGAGGCCCGGGGGGAACCCAGGGCATAGACGATCCGGTCCGGATCCCGCACCCGGTCCAGCAGGTCCGCCAGCACCCGCCGGCCATCCAGTTCTTCCTGGCCATCGCCGGCGGGCCGGTAGGCGTGCCGGATCCGCTGCGGCGCGTTGTTGAAGTCGTAACCGAAGCGGCCCCGGTCGCAGAGGAAATAACCGTTCAGGGCATGGTTGTAGCGGTTGGTGATGCGCACCAACCGGTCGTAGCGCTCGGCAGGCGTGGTGTTGCAACCCACGGCGCAGTGAGTGCACACCGACGGGGCCGACTGCAGGTCCCACTTGCGAGCGTAGTGGCGGCTGTAGGTCCTGTCGGTAAAGACACCGGTGGGACAGATTTCCACCAGGTTGCCGCTGAAGGGGCTCTCCAGGACCCCGTCCCGCTCGCGGCCGAAATAGACGTGATTGTGGGCCGCCTGGGCACTCAGGTCCTCGCCGCCGGCGTAATCCCGATAAAAACGAACGCACCGGTAACAGGCGATGCAACGGTTCATCTCGTGGTTGATAAAGGGGCCCAGGTACTGGTTGCGGTGAGTGCGCTTGAGGCCGCGGTAGCGGCGGAACGTATGGCCGCTCATCTCGGTCATGTCCTGAAGATGACATTCACCGCCTTCCTCGCACACCGGGCAGTCGTGGGGATGGTTGGTCATCAGTGCCTCGATAATACCGGCCCGGAAACCGGCGGCGCCGGATTCCTCCAGGCCGATATGCATGCCGTCGGTGACGGGCGTCATGCACGCCATGACCACCTTGCCCTCGTCGTCCCCGCCGTCGGCGTACTGGGTCACCGCGCACTGGCGACAGGAACCCACGGAGCCCAGGGCCGGGTGCCAGCAGAAATAAGGCAGGTCAAGGCCCAGGGACAGGATCGCCTGGAGCAGGTTGTGCTCCGGATTCACCTCGAAGCGGGTGCCGTCGACAAAGATGCCGGTCATCGCGGGCCACCCCCGGCATAGACATTAATCTGCTTCGGCATTCGATCTCCGGCGTCGGTTGTGCGGTTCAACTCAGTCATACGGACATCGTCCCTCCCGGATATGCTGCTCGAAATCCTCCCGATAGAATTTCAGGGCGCTCTGCAGCGGCTCCATGGCACCCGGCGCCAGGGCACAGACGGTTTTGCCCGGGCCCATAAAGGCTGTGTGGTCCTCCAGCGTCGACAGGTCCTCCAGGCTGCCGCGACCGTCCTCGATATCCTCGAGCAGTTGCCGGGTCCAGGGCAGACCGTCGCGGCACGGGGTGCACCAGCCGCAGGACTCCTGGGCGAAGAACCGTTCGAGGTTGAGCACCATACCCACGGGACAGGTTTTGTCGTCGAGCACGATCAGGGTGCCGGTGCCCAGGCGGCTGCCGGCCTTGCCCACGGTGTCGTAATCCATGGCCATATCCAGGTGCTCCGGGAGCAGGAAATCCGTTGAGCCGCCGCCGGGCAAAACCCCCTTCAGGTGGTAGCCGTCACACATGCCGCCCGCGTGTTTTTCGAGGATATTCCGCAGGGTCGTGCCCATGGGCAGCTCCCAGGCGCCCGGCTGGCGCACCCGGCCGCTGACACCGAACAATTTGGTGCCACTGTCTTCCGCCAGCCCCAGGCCCCGGTACCATTCGGCACCGTGACGGACGATGCCGGGTACGTTACACAGGGTCTCGACGTTGTTGACCACGGTGGGCTTGCCCCAGGCACCGCTGACCTGGGGAAAGGGCGGCTTGGAGCGGGGCGTGGCGCGCTTGCCCTCCAGGGCGTTGAGCAGGCCGGTCTCCTCGCCGCAGATATAGCGACCGGCACTGATGTGCAGGTACAGGTCGAGGCTGAAATCGGTGCCCAGGATATTCCTGCCCAGCAGCCCCGCCGCGCTGGCCTCGTCGATGGCCCGGCGCAGGCGCCGGCGCGGTTCCACGTACTCGCCGCGCAGGAAGATATAGGCAACTTCCGCGCCCATGGCATAGGCCGAGAGAATCATGCCTTCCAGCAACAGGTGCGGATTGCCCTCCAGTAACAGCCTGTCCTTGAAGGCGCCGGGTTCCATTTCGTCGGCATTTGCCACCAGGTAGCGGGGGCGCGGGGCCTTGTCCGTGCGCGGCACGAAACTCCATTTCAGGCCGGCGGGAAAGCCGGCTCCGCCCCGGCCGCGCAGGTTGGATGCCTTGACTTCCTCGATCACGTCCTCCCCGGACCAGCTTTTCAGGGCTTTTTCCAGGGCGCTGTAGCCGCCGCCGTCACGGTACTCCGTGAGGCTCAACGCCACGCCGTCGCCACGCATAAGGCCGGTCAGCGGTCGTTCCAATTCAGTCCTCCCTTGTTGCCAGGATCCGGTCGAGTTCTTTCGTGTCCAGGTCGTGGTGGTGATCGTCGCCAATCATCAGCGCCGGGGCGTGATCGCAATCCCCCAGGCAGGTGATGGGCAACAGGGTATATTCGCCGTCACCAGTGGTTTCGCCGTAATCGATGCCCAGGCGCTCGCCGATGTGCGCGCGCAGTCTTTCGCAGCCCTGCATCCAGCACACCACGCTATTGCACAGCAGGATCACCTTTTTACCCACCGGCTCCCGGAATATCAGGTTGTAGAAAGTGGCCACCGCATCCACCTGGGCGGCACCCATCCCCAGGTAGTCGGCGATGGCGGCGACGCTGTCGTCGGAAACCCAGCCCCGGTGATTCTGGACGACGCGCAGGGCCTCGATGGCGAGACTGTCCCGCCTGGGGTAGCACGCAGCCTCGGCCTCGATCTCGTCGCGCTCGGCGTCCGTGAGGTAGTCCAGCGCCCAGTTCCTGTCCCGTGCGATGAATTCAGCCATATCAATTAACCCAAACGGTATCCGGCTTTTCCCCGTGGGAGCGGGCCTCGCCCGCAATTAAAAGCCGCAGGCGGCACTCGATCGCCCTATCGCGGCCAAGGGCCGCTCCCACTTCCGACTTCCGACTTCCGACTTCCGACTTCCGACTTCCGACTTCCGACTTCCGACTTCCGACTTCCGACTTCCGACTTCCGA
>MRWG01000222.1_pt1 | contig 94747 bp, 88 predicted proteins | sample 1013341 | NCBI WGS metagenome assembly MRWG01 (sample SAMN06117577, study PRJNA244670) | biofilm metagenome | biome: Water; feature: Cathode Biofilm; material: Biofilm; isolation source: microbial consortium enriched at the cathode of a solar microbial fuel cell | place: USA: District of Columbia ...
TCCCGCCGTTACTCGTCTACCTGCTGTGGCGCCTGCGCACGCGCGCGCGCAGCAGCATCCCCGCGCCGGACCGGGGGCAGCGCCGGCACGTCCCGGCGGGCGATTCGGCGCTCTATGAACTGCTCGGCGAACTCGAACGCCGCGGTTACGCGATCGCTGCGGGGGAAACCTTGCGTACGTACTTCACACGCCATCTCGACGGCCACGCAGAGCCGCGCCTCGTGCAACGCGTGCTCGCGCTGCACGAGCGTTACCGGTTTTCGAGCGCGGGCCTGAGCGCGGAGGAACGCGACGAACTCAGCCGCGGTTGCGAACGCCTGCTCGGATCGGCCGTAGCGTCGCCGCGATTCAGCTAACCCGGTTCTCGAGCGCAAACGTGAGTGCGGGCACGTCGTCGTCGCGCGGGGAATCACTGAGATAGGCTTCGACGACCGCCGGGTCCAGCAGGCCTTCCGTTACCATGCGGGCTTTCTCACGCGCCGTCAGACCGTTGCTGCGGATGAACGCTTCCGGCGAAATCGACCCGGACGTGAGCATGTTCGCGCACTCGTTCGCGATGTCGCGCAAGACCGCGTAATTCGGGTTGAGCCGGAGTTGCACGAACGCCGGCGATGCGAGGTGGTGCTCGTAGACGCCGCGCACCTCGAGCTTATACCCGCCGATCAGGATTGGATTGATCGTTTCTTCGAGTTGCGACTCGATCGTTATCAGGCGGCTGCTCACGAGGTCCGACCACAATGCGTGCTGTTCCACTTCACTGCCGAGCACGCGGTAGATTTCGAGAATATCGTTAACGCTCAGATTGCTGTAACGATCGTGGATCAGGACGTAGTTGCGTTCGCTCGCGAGCGCATCGAATGACGAAAACCCGAGGAAATGAATCGCAGTGGTATAGCCCTCGATCGCGCGGTTGAAACCGAATCCACATACGAGTTGCGCGGAATTCAGGCCCAGCGACTGGGCGATGCGCATGCGCCGCGCATTCTGGTCACCCTGCGGTGCGACCCGGGTCGAGGCGAGCATCTGCCCGATATCTTCACGGCTCGCCGTCAGCAAACTTTCTATTGAATGCACGACACCTACCATTGCACAAGTACGCGCCCGGCTTCGACGCGCACGGGAAATTCGCGCAGATCCGTCGTACCGAAACGAACACAGGCGCCGGTGTGCAGATCGAAACGCCAGCCGTGCAACGGACATTCAACCGTTCCACCCTGAATGCGACAACCCGCAAGATTCGTTCCGTGGTGCGGGCAACTCGCCTCGAACGCGCGCCACGTCCCGTCGCGGTGTGACAGGAACAACGAGCGTTCGTCGCATTCAAACACCCGCACGGGCGCCGACTGATCCGCGGCACAGACATCGTGCCACTGCTCAGCCGCCACGGCGGCATCGGGCAAATCGGCCAACACCCCGCAATCGAGCAGGATATCGACGGCCCACACGGTTTTACTCAAACCCAGCGCCGGAAACGCCATCATGATGGCATCGAGAATTTCGTCCGGCGTCGTCCCTTCACGCACCGCCTTACGTGCATACTGGCGCAAGCCCGCTTCCGTCTGGTTTGCTACCTTCGTGATGATCGAAATCAGCGCCCGGGTTTTCGGGTCGAGCGAAGTGCCATTCGCGCGCAGGAAACTGAAATAGGCTTCCATTGCGTCGGGCCGCGCCTTGCTCAGGTAATTCAGCGCTTTACTCACGTATGCGGGGTCTCCACGATGAGGCTCAATGGTACTCGATCGCGCTGATCGGTCAATCGCGCCGGAGGCTGTCACTCACCGCAATCGGGGTCGGATAGCGCAGCACGATCCAGTAACTCGAGGCGATGAACGTGAGCAGGGTCGCGAACTGAATTACATACGACGCCCGCTCGCCGATGAAACCCGACTCAAACGCGAGCACCGCTATGAGCAGACTGAATTCACTGACCTGGCCGAGGCGCACGCCGATCTCCGTGGACAGTGGCTGACGCTCACCGGCGTGGACGAGCAGATAGCGGAACACGAGCGGCTTCACGAGCAACAGGGTAAGCGCGAGCACAACGCCGGGCATGAGGACGTGCACGACCATTGCCGGATCGAAACCGGCGCCGAGCGAGAAGAAAAACAGGATCAGGAAAAAGTCGCGCAACGGCCGCAAACTGTCCGCGATAAACATCGAAACCGGGCACGACGCGAGCGTCACCCCGGCAACGAACGCGCCGATTTCGTGCGACAGTCCCATCGCCGCGGCGAGTTGCGCGATCCCGAGACACCAGGCAATCACGACGAGGAAAATATACTCCTGGATCTGGTCGAAGCGCCGCAACAGTGGCTCGATCAGCCAACGCTCGAGACCGAGCGCGATGAGCACGAGTATGGGCAGCGCAAGTATTTCGCGGGCTACGCCGTACAGCGGGCTTTCGCCGAGCGAATAGCCCTGGATGATGAGCAGAATCAGGATCGCGATGAGATCCTGCAGCAGCAGAATGCTGATGATCACCTGGCCCGTGTGCTGATGATGCAGGGCCGTCGTTGGTAACAGCTTCAGGCCGATGATCGTGCTGGAAAACATCATCGCGCCACCGATCAGCAGCGCTTCATGCCAGGCAAAACCGAACGCGAACGCGATTCCGATGCCGATCGCGGTAAACGACGCGCAACTCGCCAGCGTTACCGTAAGTGCTTCACCGAGCATGCGCCAGAGCTGCTGCGGCAGCATATTCAAGCCGAGCAGATACAGCAAAAACATAATGCCGATCTCGGAAACGTCGTCCACCCAGCCGGCATCGCTGATCAGCCCGACGCCGAACGGACCGAGGATCAGTCCGAGCAGGATGTAGGCGACAATCATTGCCTGGCGCGCGTACAGCGCGACCGTTGCCAGTGTCGCCGCGCCGACGAAGATCACAAAGATCGAAAAAATGACGGAGCCGCTATGCATCGGTACCGGGTCCGTCGGCAGGCTTGCGCCGAAAGTGGCTCACCGCAACACCAGCGGGATGAGAAATCGGCCGGCTGCACTGATCACGACGAGCGCCATCAGGTTCATGGCGACCCCGGCGGCGGCCATGTCCTGCGCCCTCACCCGGCCACTGCCAAACACGATCGCATTCGGTGGCGTCGCCACCGGCAGCATGAAAGCGCAGCTCGCGGCGAGCGCAACGAGGATGATGGTCATCTCGACATCGAGGCCCAACAACGGTGCCGCGGCGGCGAGAACCGGCACGAGTGTCGCCGTTGTCGCGATGTTGCTCGTGAGCTCCGTCAGGAAAATCACGAGCGCGACAATCGCGAGCGCGAGTAACAGCGCGTTGACGACCGGCAGACGGGAAAACCACAGGCCGATGATCTGATCGGCACCGGTTGCATTGATACTTGCCGCAAGGCTGAGACCACCGCCAAACAGCAACAGCGTGCCCCAGGGAACCTCAACCGTGTCGGGCCATTCGAGGACGAATTTCCGATCCGCGAAGTTCACCGGCAGGCAAAACAGCGCTAACGCTCCGACGAGCGCAATGCCGGCATCGGTCAGATTCGCAAACGGTGTGTGACCGAACCAGGTGAATTCCGCCACCAACGGGCGCAGCATCCAGCCGCCCGCGACGAGCGCAAATACCACGAGCGCGATGCGGGCACCGGAATCGAGGTCACGCCAGGCAAGCCCCGTACCGCCCGGCAGTGCGCCCGTCGCCGTGATGCGTGAAACTTCGGGGAAGTACAGCCGGGTCAGATAAAACCAGGTCGCCGGTAACAGCAACGCCGCGCACGGAACGCCGATCATCATCCACGTCACAAAGCCGATTTCCTTTCCGAGCGCATCACTGAAATAGGACGCGACGAAAAGGTTCGGCGGAGTACCAATCAACGTCGCCATGCCCCCGATAGACGCACTGTAGGCAATCGCGAGCAACAGGCAGGTGGCGAACCCGGCACTGTCGTCGCGGTCGCTGATTACGCTGAGCGCTATCGGCAGCATCATGATCGTCGTCGCCGTGTTCGACAGCCACATACTCAGGAACGCGGTGGCCGCCATGAAACCGGCAACGAGGCGATCGGGACGCGTGCCGACACGCCGCAGTAGCGACACCGCAAAGCGTCGGTGCAAACCCCATTTTTGCAGCGCAATCGAAATCAGGAATCCGCCCAGGAACAGAAAAATCAGCGGATGTGCATACGACCCGGCGGCGTCCTTGAACGTCGTGATGCCGAACAGCGGTAACAGGGTAACCGGTAACAACGCGGTCACCGCCATCGGTATTACTTCGGCAATCCACCATAGCGCCATCCACGCAGCCAACGCGATCACGCCGCGCACGCCGGGATCGAGCAGCACCGTATCACCGTTCGCGGACGTAAAGCCGCTCGGCAAGTACGCATAGACTGCGGCACCCGCAACGGGACCCGCGACAATAGTGATAACACGTAATTTGAGCTTCATGGTAAACGGCCGACTAATGGATCATGGACGCAAAATTTAGCTTGGCTTTCACCCCGTGCCGTTTCATCATGGGGCCCGATGCACAACACGACCGGGGCAGGCGGCGTCGAATTCGTGGGAATCTGCAGGATCGTCGCACAGGTCTATCAGCTAAATTACGCGTCCCGCGCCATGAACTCCAAGAAAACCAAACCGGGCGCGACGGGAACACACTATCGTACGGATCGTCGCTGCTTTGCTATTCTCATGTACGATGGTAGAATTACATTATAACCCTCTGTACTGCCTACAAATTTATTGCCTCAAAAGTAATCGACGATGTTAACTTTTGACATAGCCGGCGCGCAAATAGACGGTGCCAGAGACTATCAGGAAGACGCCTTCCTGATCACCCACCTTGGTGACTCCGGAAGCGAAAGCGGCTCGCTCGTGATCGTTGCCGACGGCATGGGTGGTCATGCCGCCGGCAATGTTGCGAGTAACATGGCGGTGCAGACGTTCAACAAACACGTCACGAGTAATTTTCCAAACGAAAACCTGGGCGAGATCCTGCGCGAGTCGGTCCAGCAGGCAAACAACTCCATTTCGGAAACGGTCCGCGAAACGGCCGCCTTGAAAGGCATGGGGTGCACGCTCGTCGCCGCCGTGCTCGAAGATCGATTCATCCGTTGGGTGAGCGTTGGCGACAGTCATCTTTACCTGATCCGCAATGGCGAACTGTCGAAGAAAAATGCCGATCACAGCTACGGCGGTTTCCTCGACCGCATGGCGGCCGAAGGTACCCCGGTAGAGGCCGAGGCCGGATTTTCGCGCAACATGCTGATGAGCGCGCTGACCGGCGAAGATATCGCCGAAGTCGACTGCCCCGAAGATCCGCTCGAACTCGTACCGGGCGACCGCATCATCGTTGCGAGCGACGGGCTCGACACACTGAGCCATGGCAAGGTCCTGTCGTTTGCCGCCGAAGCGCAAACCGCGAAAGAATGCGTCGACGTCCTGCTGAAAGGCGTGGACGGCGCGAGAATGCCGCGCCAGGACAACACGACGGTCGTCGTTATCGATATCGGCGAAAAGGCCGACCGCAAGGAAAAGCCGGCGGTCACGATTTCCGCGCCCGGCGAAGCCGATGCCGAGCCGGCACCGCCGCCGGAGCGGCCCCCGTTCATTGTCGAAGATGACGAACCGGAAAAATCCGGCAGTGGTCTCATCATTGCGCTGATCGCACTGCTCGTACTGGGCGGCGCCGGCGGCGGCTACTGGTTCGTAACGCGCGAACCGGCGCCGGCACCACCGGTCGATATCGTCATGGACGACGTCCTGCCCGATGACGAGGAATTGCCGGAAGAACAGGCGCCTGTTGAGCCTGACGAACCCCTGCCGGACGAGACGGAAAGCGAGATCGAAACCGAACCCGCGCCGACCACCGTGGCGACGAGCCCCGCAGTGCCGAAAGGCGAATCGTTTGCCGACACGCTGAAAATTGGCGGCAAAGCACCGACGATGATCTGGATCCCGGCCGGAGAATTCCGGATGGGCGCGCGCGATTCCGCCGCCCAGTTCGACGAGCGGCCGCAGCACAAGGTGTCGGTACCCGCGTTTGCGATGAGCGTTCATGAGGTGACCATCAGCGAATACGTTAAGTTTGCGCGCGCGACCGGACGGAAGCTGCCAAAGACCGGCGATCTCGATGCGGAAACTTACCCGGTCTTTTTCGTTTCGTGGAACGACGCGGTCGAATACGCGAAGTGGCTGTCCGCGCAAACCGATAAGAACTACCGTCTGCCCACTGAGGCGGAATGGGAATATGCGATGCGCGCCGGCACCACGACCGCCTACCCGTGGGGCCGCAAGCTCGGTCGCGACAAGGCCCACTGTTTCGCCTGTGACACCGGCCTCGACCCGCGGCGACCCACAAAGGTCGGACGTTTCGAGGCGAACGCATTCGGGATTCACGACCTCGCCGGCAACGTCGAGGAATGGGTTTACGATTGCTACAACAAGAATTATCAGGGTGCGCCGGACGACGGCTCGGTGTTTGAAGGCGGCGATTGTTCGGTGCGCGTCGTTCGCGGCGGCGCTTTTTCCAGCGGCCCGAAAGCGCTGCGCTCTTCGGCGCGCAACAAGTTCCAGTACGACTCCGCCAACGACAGCATCGGCATCCGGATCGTCCGCGAACCGTGACGCTCACTGTCACCGCGCCCACCCGCCGCAGCGGCGCCGCTCGGCTGGCGGTCGTCGTATACGACCGGATGCCGGCGTACTAGCCGACCGTCAGTTCCGAGACGCCCCACTGTCCGCCCCGCCAGTCCAGTAATACCGCCGACGCCCCGCCGAATGTGCGCGCCCTGCCACAGGCGCCCGGATTGATCACCCACGGCAGCGTCGCATCATCGATACAGCGGCGGTGGCTGTGCCCGTAGACGACGATGGCGGCATCGGGGTAGCGCTCGCGTAACTTCGCGTGGCGTTGTTTCGCCCGCGGGAACTGATGACCGTGGATGACCGCGAGCGAACCGCCCCGCACATCGATACGGACGGATTCCGGCAGTGCAACGTCGACCCCGCCCCACCGCTGCCGGGTGTCGTTGTTGCCGTAGACCGCGACTGTCACAGTGGTGTCGAACGCAGCGAGAACATCGGGGCCGCCAATATCTCCGGCATGCACGACAACATCGCAATCGCCGAGTGCCTGCACGATGCGCGGATCGATTGCGCCGTGACTATCCGACACGAGCCCGATCCGGCGCGCATCGCGCGCATCGATGCTTTCCGTACGTTCAGCCATCGCGGGCCGGCGACGATCGCGCATCGAGCCGCCGTATCGGTGCGCGCAGCCGTTGCAGCAGAAGTATCGCCGGCACCGCAACGATGGCCGTGGCGATGTAGAACGGCACCCACCCGAACAACTCTACGGTCGTGCCCGCGACCGGGCCGCTCACGACGCGCCCGAGACTCGCAAGCCCGGTCAGCAGCGCAAACTGCGTCGCCGTGTAGCGACTGTCGCACAACGCCATCAGCAGCGCGACGAAGGCCGCCGTGCCCATGCCGCCCGACAGGTTTTCCAGCGCCACGACCGCAACCAGCAAACCGACGGACGGTCCGGCCATTGCGAGCGCGACGAACCCGAAATTCGTTACCGCCTGCAATACGGCAAAAGCCAGCAGCGAGCGATACAGACCCCAGCGGATTACGCACAGTCCACCGACGATTCCGCCAGCCAGCGAGGCGACGAACCCGACGCCCTTGTACAGCGCGCCGATTTCGCTCAGGCCGAAGCCGAGCGCGCGCACGAGGAACGTCACGCCGAGTCGCCCCGCCGCCGCGTCGCCGAGCTTGTACAGGATGATGAGCGCGACGAACGCAAGCGCATCTTCGCGCCTGAGAAACGCCCGGAACGGTTCAATCGCCGCGCTTTGAAGATCGCGCGGTGCGCCGTCGGCCACTGCCGGTTCGCGCGCGATCAGGGCGGCTACGGCACCGCAAGACAGGATCACCGCCGCGGCAGCATAGGCTGCGTTGAATCCGTAACGGTCGGCGAACACGAACGCCCCCGCACCGGATACTACCGTTGCAATCCGGTACCCGGCGACGGAGACACCGGCGCCGATACCGCGCTCGGGCACGGGGAGGATCTCGGCCCGATACGCATCGATCGCCACATCCTGCGTCGCCGATGCGAACGCGAGAAACAGGGCGAGCCACGCAACGACGGTCACGTCGCTGCCCGGGTCGCACGCGGCGAGGCCCGCGAGGACGATGATCGTGGCGAGCTGGCTTGCGAGGATCCAGCCGCGACGGCGTCCGAAGACCGGCGGTACGTAACGATCGAGCAATGGCGCCCAGAGAAATTTTAATACGTAGGGCACAGTGAGCAGGGAAAACAGGCCGATCGTCTCGATATCCACCGCCGATACGGCGAGCCAGGCCTGCAAGGTCGTGTCGGTCAATGCAAACGGCAGCCCTGAGGCGAATCCGAGCGCCGAGATCACGCTGAGCCGCCGCAAACGCCCGTGCGCGCCGTCGCCGGACGCTTCGCATGCGCGCCCGCTCACCGCGCACCGGCTCGCCGGTGCGCTTCGCCGGTGTCGCTGTCAAGATCGGGCGTGGGTAACACGCGCTGATTTCTCCTGTAATCCAAGTGCCATCCGGCGGCCACGAAACAGGCCTTGCCGGGGCCCATTGCGCCGGGCCGGCGCGTGCTATTATTCCTGATCTGGACAACGACGACCCGCAATTCAGCGATCCGAGCGCCATGAACATGATCACAGCACCGCGCGAATCACTCATCGACAATTTCGGCCGCCACGTCAACTACGTCCGCATCTCGGTCACGGACCGGTGCGATTTCCGTTGCGTGTACTGTATGTCCGAAGATATGCAGTTCGTTCCGCGCGCGCGCATTCTGACGCTCGAAGAATTAGCGCAGATTGCCACCGCGTTCGTCGAACTTGGCGTCGAACGGATCCGGATCACGGGCGGCGAGCCGCTCGTACGCCGCAACGTCGTGAAACTGATGGCGGATATCGCGGCGCTCGACGGGCTGCGCGAACTGACGATGACGACAAATGGCTCGCAACTGCCGCGTCTCGCCGTGCCGCTGCGCGAAGCCGGGGTCGCGCGCCTGAATATCAGCCTCGACTCGCTCGACCCGCGGCTGTTCCGGGAAATTACCCGCACCGGCGAGCTGAGTCAGGTGTTGGCCGGGATCGATGCCGCCCGCGCGGCCGGCTTCGAGAATATCAAGATCAACGCCGTAATCCTGAAAAACCGCAATCATCACGAGGTCATCCCGCTCGTTGATTACGCGAGCAGTCGCGGCATGGACATCTCGTTCATCGAAGAGATGCCGCTCGGCGAGATCAGCGACCATGATCGCGCCGAAGCGTTCTACAGCAGTGATGAAATTCGCGCGGACCTCGCGAGCCGTTACACGCTGGTCGCCACGACCGAAGTCACCGGCGGTCCGTCGCGTTATTACCGCCTGTCCGAAACCGGCACGAAGGTCGGGTTTATTTCACCGCACAGTCACAATTTTTGCGATACCTGCAACCGGGTGCGGCTGACGGCCGAAGGACGTCTGTTACTGTGCCTGGGACAGGAACATTCCGTCGACCTGCGCCAGGTCGTGCGCGCGCATCCCGGCGACATGGAAAGGCTGAAAGACGCGATCCGGGGTTCGATGGCGATCAAGCCACAGGGCCACGAATTCAATCTGCACGAAAAACCGCTGATCTTCCGCCATATGAATGCGACTGGCGGCTGACAGCGCACGCACGTATTGCGGGTCATACCTGCGCCGACCGATCTCGCGCAAGCTCCTCGCGCGCTGCTGCGCCGTGCTGCTCGGCGTTGTCGCGAGCGTCAACGTTGCGGCGCGTGACGACCTGATCCTGCGCTTCGCGGTGACGACCACCACGGACAATACGGGGCTCATCAGCCACCTTGTACCGTACTTTGAAAACCGCCACGGATTCACGGTCCGCGTGATGGCCGGCGGCACCGGAAAGGCGCTGCGCCTGCTCGTGAACGGCGACGCCGACGTCGCGCTGACGCATGCCCCGGCGCTCGAACAGCCCCTCGTCGATCAGGGTCTCGTGCTCGACCGTCAGGTGATCATGGCGAATGATTTTGTTCTCGTCGGTCCCGCGGACGACCCTGCCCGGGCCCACACGGCGGAATCTGCCGCCGCGGCGCTCGCGGCGATCGCCCACGCACAGCGCCATTTCGTATCTCGCGGAGACGAGTCCGGAACACATTTCCGGGAACGGCAGCTGTGGCAATTGGCCGACGTCACGCCCGACGGCAGGTGGTACATGGAAACCGGCCAGGGTATGGGCAAGACACTGCAAATCGCCGGCGAGTTCGGCGCCTACACGCTGAGCGACCGCGGCACCTGGCTGCGTTTCGGCGCCGCGACAGGGCTTCAGTTGTTGTTCGCCGATCCACCGAACCTGCAGAACATCTACAGTGTGCTGCGGGCAAACCCGAAGCACAATACGGATACCAACGAACGCGGCGCGAAGGAACTCGCGACGTGGTTGCGCTCGGCCGAGGCGGCGGCGCTCATCGACGGCTTCCGTATCAACGGCAAACCGTTGTTCATACCCGCGGAGCGTACGCGGTAACGTCCCGCGGCCCGGAACGATGGACGATATTTTCACCGCGAGTTCGCAAGCCCTGGCGATGTTGCTCGCCGGCGACGCCGAGTTGTGGTCGATAATCGCGGTATCGCTGTCGGTGTCACTGCGCGCGATTCTTTACGCGACGCCACCCGCTGTCGGTCTCGCGTTCGTGCTCGCGTACTGCCGCTTTCCCGGACGCCGGCTGTGGATCGTGTTGTTCAATACGCTCATGGCGGTCCCGGCGGTCGTCGTCGGGCTCACGGTGTACCTGTGCCTGTCCCGCAACGGACCGCTGGGCGATCTGCGCTTATTGTTTACCCAGCAAGCGATGATCATCGGCCAGGTGATCCTGTGTTTTCCGCTGCTCGTTGCGATGAGCCATGCGGCGTTTCAGTCGCGTGATCAGCGTGCGTGGGAAACCGCACTGACGCTTGGCGCGGGTCCGTGGCGTGCATTGAGAACGGTGATTTACGAAGTGCGTTTCGGTTTGATCGCCGCCATCGTCGCCGCGTTCGGCCGCATCGTCGCGGAGGTCGGGTGCTCGATGATGGTCGGTGGTAACATCCTGCATCACACGCGCAACATTCCGACCGCGATCGCGCTGGAAACGAGCAAAGGCGCCTTCGCCCAGGGTATCGCACTCGGTGCCGTACTGCTCGTATTTGCGCTGAGCCTGAACCTGACCCTGAATGTGCTCCAAGGAAGCGGCGAAACTCACAACCAATGAATCGAAACGAGTCACGTCCCACCGTCAGCATCCGCGGCCTCGAGTTATCGTTTGGTAACCGGCGTGTCCTCGCGTTCGATGCGCTGGATCTCGACGCCGGTACGATCGTGTTATTGAGCGGCCCGAACGGTTCGGGCAAGACCTCGCTGCTGAAAATCCTCGCCGGGCTTGTCAAGCCGCAACACGCGACGATTGCGTGCGACGGATCCGCGATGTCGATCCGTGCGGCAATGGCGTTCTGGCGGGGTCGGCATATTTACCTGCACCAGCAGCCTTACCTGTTCGACACGACCGTCGCGGCAAACATCGGCTACGGTCTGAAACTCCGTGGCCAGAGCCGGGTTCAGCGCGAACTGCAGATCCAGGCCGCGCTCGAATGGGCGGAACTCGACCATCTCGCCGATCGATCGACCCGCATGCTCTCGACCGGCGAGCGCCAGAGAGTCGCCCTGACCCGGGCAAAATTGCTGAATCCGAGCGCCCTGCTCGTCGACGAGATCATCGCGAACATGGATGCCGCCTCGCGCGCCCGTAGCCGCGAGTTGTTGCTCGAACTGAGCCGTGCCGGGGTCACGATCGTGATCGCGAGTCATGAAGCGGGCCAGTTCGACGACATCGCCGACGCGCATCTCGTGCTCGAAGACGGTCGCCTCGTATCCGGTCACGCCGGCGCCGATATCATTCCCATCGGTCGCCGGCAGCAATCCTGAGCATTCGCGACGTATGAATGAATCTCCCATCACCGGCGTCATCCTGGCCGGCGGGCTTGGTACCCGCCTTAGCGGCGACGACAAGGGGCTCGTCGCGATCGGTGCGCGTCCGATGGTGGCCCACGTGATTGAACGTTTCGCACCACAGGTGAGTACGCTGATCATCAACGCGAACCGTAACCTCGGGCGCTACCGCGATTTCGGCTTTCCGGTAGTCCCCGACGCCATCGGGGATTACCCCGGCCCGCTCGCTGGGATCGGTGCCGCGCTCGCGCATACCGGATCGGGACGCATTGCGTGCGCGCCGTGCGACTGCCCGTTCCTGCCAAGGGATTTCGTGGCGCGTCTCGTATCCGCGATGGACACGGCCAGCGCCGAAGTCGCTTATGCCGTCAATAGCGGGCGACCTCAGCCCGTATTCGCCGTGCTCGACTGTTCCTTGCTCGAGTCACTGACAACTTACGTCAACGATGGTGGTCGCAAAATCATGAACTGGTATCGTGCGCTCGATGCGGTCGCCGTGGACTTCGGCGACGACCCGAGCGCGTTCGCGAATATCAACACGAATGCCGAGCTCGCCGAGGCGGAACAGCGGCTTCTCGACGCATGAAGACCCTGCGTTATCGGGGCGTACCGGTGATCGGTTTCGCCGGCTACAGCGGCAGCGGCAAGACGACGCTGATCAGCCGGCTCATCCCGGAGCTTCAGCACCTGGGTTTGCGCCCGGCAGTCGTCAAGCACGCCCACCACGAGTTTGATATCGATACGCCCGGCAAGGACAGTTACGAGATCCGCAAGGCCGGCGCAACGCAGATTATCGTCGGCTCCGCCCATCGCTGGGCCCTCATCACGGAAACCGTCAATACCGCGGAAGCCGACCTGTTGACGTTTCTCGCGCAACTGAATCTGTCCGGCACGGACGTTATTCTCGTCGAAGGGTTTCGCGACGTCGCATTCCCCAAAATCGAACTGATTCGCGCCGCCGAGGCGCGCGCTGCGTTCTATCTCAATGACGACTACGTGATTGCCGTCGCCAGCGACGCTCCGCTCCCGGAGAGCACGACGATCCCGTCGTTTTCCCTCCACGACACGGACGGCCTTGCCGGGTTTATCGCCGGCTATTGTCAGCGCGCAGTCGCGACCGGCTAGATCCCGGCAGGCGTGGTCAAGCCCCGGGAATTTTCGGACAATACACGCTGCGCTTCTCAACCCGTGCTGTGAAGAGTAAACCGATGACAAAACAAACGATCACCGCCGCCCCGAATTGTGACGACGACTACGACGCGGCGTCGCTGAGCTGCGACGAAGCGTTGCGGCAAATCCTCGAACGGGTACAGCCGGTCGGCGAAACGGCAACATTACCGTTACGCGAAACTCTCGGCCGGGTTCTCGCACGCGCCATCGTTTCCCCCATCGACGTGCCCTCGCACCGGAATTCCGCGATGGACGGTTACGCGGTTCGAACCGAAGACCTCCCGGCCGGGGGTGTCAGGCGACTGCGGGTCGTGGGTCACTCATTTGCCGGCAGGCCTTACGCCGGCGCTGTCGGCCCGAATGAGGCCGTCCGCATAATGACCGGCGCCGTCGTCCCGCCCGAGACGAACGTCGTCGTGATGCAGGAACAGGTGGAAACGGACGACGACTGCATCGTCATCGACAACCGCCACGCCGATGGTCAGAACGTACGTGCGGCCGGCGAAGACATTCGCGAAGGGGCGACGGTGCTCGAATCCGGCCGGCTTATTTCACCCGCCGACCTCGGCTTGATTGCGTCACTCGGTATCGGTGACGCCGAGGTATACCGCCGCGTACGCGTCGCATTTCTCTCCACGGGAGATGAATTACGCGGCGTTGGCGAGCCACTGGCGGCGGGCGAAATTTACGACAGCAATCGTTACACGCTGTACGGGATGCTGACCCGACTCGGGATTGAAATCATCGACCTCGGGGTCGTCGTCGATGAACGGGACGCGGTGCGCGCGGCGCTTCACGAAGCGGCGAATCGCGCCGATGTCGTGATCAGCTCGGGCGGGGTTTCCGTGGGTGAAGCGGACTACATCAAGGAAATCCTGCGCGAAATCGGCCAGGTCGGATTCTGGAAAGTCGCGATGAAACCGGGTCGGCCACTCGCATTCGGCCACATCAATGACGCCGTGTTCTTTGGCCTGCCGGGAAACCCGGTATCCGTCATGGTGACGTTCTACCAGTTCGTTCAGCCGGCGCTGCGGAAGATCATGGGCGCGGAACCTCAGCCCGCTGTGCTGATCAAGGCGACCGCGGGCAACGTGCTGAAGAAGCGCCCGGGCCGGGTCGAGTACCAGCGCGGCATTCTCACGATGGGGAGCGACGGCCAGGCCATCGTCCATACGGAATCGGATCAGGGTTCCGGGATCTTAAGTTCGATGTCGAATGCAAACTGCTTCGTCGTATTGCCCATGGACAGCGGTCGGGTCGAACCCGGAGAACCCGTTGACGTCCAGCTCTTCCACGGACTCATGTAGCACGGCAAACGCGCCGTGTGCACAAACGTCGCGGCGAAAATACGACGCGCGGCTCAGACCTCGATCGCCATGCCGTCGTAGGACACCTCCCATCCGCGCGCTTCCGCCTCGCGGCGCTCGGGCGTGCCGTCGATAAGGATCGGGTTCGTCGTATTGATGTGGATGAATACCTTCCGTGCGATATCCAGATCCGTGAGCGCCGCCATCGTACCCGTGTCGCCGGAAACGCTCATATGTCCCATCCGTTTGCCGGTTTTCGTTCCGACCCGCTCGCGAACCATTTCGTCATCAACCCATAGCGTGCCATCAAAGAAGACGAGCGGCGCGCCGCGCAGGCGCCCGGCGAGTTCATCGGTCATGCGCGCACACGCCGGCATGTAGAAAAACTTCGTCTGCCCGTCGTCGTCCTGGACCTCGAGCGCGATCGTGTCCTCATCGACGGTACCGAAATTCTCTCCCTGTGATTCGTCTTCGAGCCACAGGGCAACTTTCCCCGGTACGGCGAACGGGATGATCGTAATGCCGAGTGGCGTGTCGTCCGCACCGACGAGTGCGAGCGGCTCGTCCAGTACCATCGCGCGACGATCGACGAACGCCGGATTCAGGACGTTGAATATGGAATTCGCCGCCAGTACCGACAGCACGCGCGGTGTCGCGTAAAGATTGAAGGCCTGGGACTCGCGCAGGTTCAGCAGGCCGGCGACGTGGTCGACGTCTGCGTTCGTGAGCACGACGGCCCGGATCGGGCTCGCGCGCAACGCGCCGGAGGGGTGCAGGATGTCGTTGTCGAAGATCTGCTGGCGCAAATCAGGGGAAGCATTGAACAACACCCAGTCTTCCCCGTTAGCGCTGAGCGCAATCGACGATTGCGTGCGCGGTGGCGCGGCGGGGTCGCCGGTACGTGCGCGCCGGCTGTTCGGGTGGTTGCAGTTCCACTGCGGATATCCGCCACCCGCGGCGGAACCAAGTACTCGAATATGCATTGTCTTACCCGTTGTCGGTTATTGTCGCGCGCGGGGACCGGTACCGGGATACGGACGCTGCGCGTCGTGTTAGTGTCAGCCGCCGGTCGTGCCCGGCGTGTTTTCCGCCACCCAGCGATGGCCTTCGTTCAGCACTTCCTTTTTCCAGAACGGTGCGCGCGACTTCAGATCTTCCATGATGAACCGGCTCGCCTCGAACGCTGCCGCGCGATGCGCGGACCACACGGCCACGAGCACGATCGGATCACCCGGCAGCAGTTCGCCGACCCGGTGAATCACGAGTGTCTCGAGCAGATCCCAGCGCTCACGGGCATTGACACAGATCGCGTCGAGATGCTGCTCGGTCATACCGGGGTAATGCTCGAGTGTCATCGCACGCACCGGATCGCCCTCGTTGAAATCGCGCATCGTGCCGACGAACACGGCACTCGCCCCGCACTTGCCACGCAGCGACGGGTTTTCGCGTTCGAACGTCGCGAGTTCCTGCCACGGCTCGAACGGCGCCCCGGCGACTCTGACGGTCACCCGTCGCCCCCCGTGACCGGCGGGAAGTAGGCCACTTCGTCGCCGTCCGCGAGCGCCGTATCGGCGTCGCAGTACGTCATGTTCCGGGCCACGAGCACGCCGGACGGCAGCGTCGCCTCACCACTGAGTTCTGTCCACGCGCTCGCGACGGTCAGACCGTCGCGATACGGCAGGCTCGCCTCGCGCCGGCCCAGGGACTCGGCTAAACTTGCGAACAACTTGACTCTGATACTCATCTGCACCCTTGCGCCGTGATTGCGATTGCCGGGCGGACACCCGACCGCAACAGTTTAGCGCAACGAAGCCAACCGGATCATTATGACGGAACTGACCCATTTCGATGAGCGCGGCCGGGCGCACATGGTTGACGTCGGCGGCAAGGCCGTCACGTCGCGCCGTGCGATTGCCGAGGGCCATATTACGATGGCGCCGGCAACGCTGGAGTTGATCGTTGCCGGCGGTCACAAGAAAGGTGATGTCATCGGCATTGCGCGCGTGGCCGGCATTATGGCGGCGAAAAAAACGGCGGATCTGATCCCGTTGTGTCATCCGCTGGGACTGACGCGCGTGGCGATCGAGTGCGAACCCGATCCCGAACACTATCGGGTGATGTGCCGCGCAACAGCCGAGACGCAGGGCCAGACCGGGGTGGAAATGGAGGCGTTGACAGCCGTCAGCGTCACCCTGCTGACAATCTACGACATGTGCAAGGCCGTCGATCGCGGCATGACCCTGTCCGGGGTCCGGCTCATGGAAAAATCCGGCGGCAAGTCGGGTACCTGGCAGCGCGCGGACGATACCTCTGCCTGAGCGGACGGCAACGGCTCAGTCGTATTTGATGTATTTGAAACGCGGATCCTCGGGCGTACCTTCGAGTGCCGCACCCTCCTCCGCACCGGGCTGCCACATGACGACGTCCTCTATTTTGCTTGCGAGTTCGAAATCCTTGTCCGTGATCCCTTTCGCCGCGTGATTCTGCAGTTTCACATTGACGAACGCATAGGAAACCGTCATGTCCGGGTGATGCCAGCCGGCTTCGGCCAGGTGCCCGACCGTGTTGACCACCATCAGCGTCGACTTCCAGCCCGACGTCCTGTACTTGCGCCTGATCCAGCCATCACTGTAAGTCCAGTGCGGCAATTCCTCGCTGAGGCGAGCCGCAATTTCGTCGTCTTCGTACACTTCATCGTGTTGCTTTTTACGCCATCCCACGAGTTCGTCCCTCCATTGTCAGATCGTTCGCGATCGCAGCGTGCGCGCTGTCGATGCACATCCGGATCGTTGTTACCGCGCTCGCTGAGACGATGCCGGCGCGACCACCGGCATCACACAACGCGCCGCGAAAACCGAGATAATCGGCGCCGAGCGGAAGCAAGGGCGTGATGTCCTCGACCGTCAGGCTGCCGGCCAGGCCGCAGAGCAACCCGCGGGATTGTACGTTGTCGACGAAATCCGCGAGTTCCGTCCGCGTGCGGATAGCCCGCAGCGAACCGCTGTGCTTGTCCGCGGTATCCAGCATCATGCCGTGGATCCCCGTCGCCGCCCAGGTCGCGATTGCGTTCGCGTCCGGCGGCGCCTCGGCAAAACACACGAGTATGATCCGCGGCCCGCACGCGCAACACGCGGCGATCGCGTGCCGCAGTTCGCGGCTCGCTTGCGCCGCGTAAATCCCGATTTTGACGTACGGCACCGCGGTTTCGGCAAGCGCCGCAACCCGCGCCGGCATGCAGGCCGGCTCGTCCCAGCAATCACCGATTGTGGCGCTGACGGGAACATTGCGCTCAACGTCGCGAAGCCATTGCACGACCCGTGCGACTTCGGCCGGCGCGACCGCCCCCAGTGCGCCCGTGCGTGGTTCCTTCATGTCGATCCAGTTAGCACCGGCTGCGAGCGCGATCTTCGCTTCGCCAAGGTCGCGTGTACTGGCCAGAAACGCAGTCACGGTTGCAGTGCCCGGGAAATATCGTGGCGTTCGTGGGCCTGAATCGCCGCAGTGATCCACTGCCAGGCAGTCAGCTCACGCGGGCCGGCGGTTTTCTCGACGGCAATTTGCAGATAAGCGATTTCCTGCGCGACTTTCGCCGGATCGAGCCAGTCGAGGCGGGTGTACAGGATCGCCGCCTCGAGTACGGCGGACTGCGCGCGGTTGTACCCGAGTGGGGCGCGATGACATTGTTCGGCAACGGTTGCGAGCCGAAACGTCGGGCGCACGGCATCGTCCTCGCAGTGCGTGACGGCGAGTTCGCGATGGGCGAGAACGTCCGCCAGGCGGAAACCCGGCACGTGCTCAGTGGCGACGATCGGCCACGTCCTGCGACCGGTCAGACACCCGGCGATCACCGTCACATCGTCGGTGATGTTGATCACGGCGAACGCTTCGCGGCGGAGGTTTTCGAGCGTTGTCGACGGCACGAACGGCGCCAGCGTGACGACGTCACCGTCGATGCGATACCCCATCGGGGTGAGGTGCGCGGCGCCGGTGCGGTCGCGGGTCGACACAACGGCTTCGTAAATCATTGCTGCAGTGCGCTCGCCGTGCCCGGTCGGCGCCAGCGGACGGCAGCGCGCTGGTCTATATCAACCATCGGCAACGGTTGCGTGAAACCAGTTCCCGTGCGATCCCGCGCGGTGCCGCGCAGGACGTTGCGAAGGGATGGTTAAGTATTTGAAACTTAAAATAATTATCGACTTCATGATCGGCCGGATGTGGCACGTGAACTGCATGGATAAGGTGAGCGCCGCTGGCCAGGGCCGCGTCGCCGATCAACCACAATCCGGTCATTTGACCGCAAAACAGGAGTTAGCACAATGCAGTGGGAAGCCCCTTCTTTTGACGATATCCGCTTTGGTTTCGAAGTGACGATGTACATCAACAACCGTTGATGACCGTACCCGGGGTCGGTTCGCCGGCCCCGGGTGATTCGAGCTTCGCCCCGTCACCGCAACAGGCCCGCCAGTATCGTGCAATTCGCCGTCCGCAAACCCGCCCAGTCGACCGAACCCGCGTGGGATCGCGCCACTTTCGAACAGCGCCTGCGCGACAAGGAACGGTTCTACCATATCCAGCACCCGTTCCATGTCCGCATGAATTCCGGCGGCCTGCCGCGCGAAGCCGTTCTCGGCTGGGTCGCGAACCGCTTCTATTACCAAACGAGTATTCCGATCAAGGATGCCGCGATCATGGCGAACTGCCGCGATCGCGATACGCGGCGCCTGTGGGCGCAACGCATCCTCGACCACGACGGGATTGAGGGCGACGAAGGCGGCATCGAAGCGTGGCTGCAACTCGGCGATGCGGTCGGCCTGAGCCGCGAGGAACTGCTCGACGAACGACACGTGCTGCCGGGTGTGCGTTTTGCCGTTGACGCCTACGTAAATTTCGCCCGCGCGGCGACATTCGAAGAGGCCGCGTGTTCATCGCTGACCGAACTGTTCGCTCCGACGATCCATCAGCGCCGTCTCGACAACTGGCCGACGATCTACCCGTGGATCGATGCGCGCGGTTATACGTATTTTCGCAAACGTCTCAGCGAGGCGCGCCGCGACGTCGAACACGGCCTCGGCGTCACGCTCGATCATTTTCGTTCGCGCACGGAGCAGGAGTACGCGCTCAACATCCTCCAGTTCAAGCTCGATATTCTGTGGACCATGCTCGATGCGATGTGGATGGCCTATATCGAGCACAAACCTCCGTTTTACTGTTGCCAGTCATGAAGACCACGTTATCCATGACGAGCATTCCATCGCTCGCTCCGACGTTTCGCTTCCAGTGGGAAGAGGCGCAGGAGTGCTATGTCATTCTGTATCCCGAAGGCATGGTGAAACTGAGCACGAGCGCCGGCGAGATCATGCGCCGCTGTGACGGCACGCAAACCGTCGCGGCAATCATCGAATCACTCGGGCAGGCATTTCCGGGCGCGGACCTGGCTGGCGACGTGACAAAATTCCTGGAGGTCGCCTACGGCAATGGCTGGCTCAAAGACAAGCCCAATCGGTAAACCACTGTGGCTCCTCGCGGAGCTGACATACCGCTGTCCGTTACAGTGTCCGTATTGCTCGAACCCGGTTGAGATCGCGAAGTACCGTGACGAACTCTCGACCGATGACTGGTTTCGGGTGCTCCGCGAAGCGCGGAAAATGGGCGCCACCCAGCTCGGCCTGTCCGGTGGAGAACCGCTTGTGCGCACCGATCTGGAGGAAATCATCGCCGAAGCCCGGCGACTCGGCTATTACAGCAACCTGATCACGTCCGGGGTTGGCATGGATGAAGCACGCATCGCCGGCTTCAAACGCGCCGGACTCGACCACATCCAGATCAGCTTTCAGGCCAGTGACGAAGAGCTGAACAATTACCTCGGCGGGACGGATTCGTTCCGGCACAAACGGGAAATGGCCCGGCTCGTAAAACAATACGAGTATCCGATGGTGCTGAACATCGTAATCCACCGGCAGAATATCGACGATATCGAAAATATCATCCTTATGACCGACGAGCTGAAAGCCGACTATGTCGAGCTCGCGAGCACGCAATACTACGGCTGGTCGAAGCTGAACGCCGCACACCTGCTGCCAACACGCGAACAGCTGAAGCGGGCGGAAGCAATCGCCCACGATTACCAGGAGCGGTTTCGCGATCGCATGCGGATTATCTACGTCGTTCCCGACTACTACGAGGACCGGCCGAAAGCCTGCATGAACGGCTGGGGATCGATTTTCCTCACCATCGCGCCGGACGGTTCCGCCCTGCCCTGTCACGCCGCGGGACAATTACCCGGGATCACGTTCCCGAACGTTCGGGATTCCAGCATCGAAGCAATCTGGAACGACTCCGATGCGTTCAACCGGTTTCGCGGTTTCGACTGGATGCGCGAGCCATGCCGGAGTTGTCCGGAGAAAACCCGGGATTTTGGCGGCTGCCGTTGCCAGGCCTATATGATGACCGGCGATGCCCGCAACGCGGACCCCGTGTGCGCGAAGTCACCGCACCATGCAGCGCTCGTCGCCGAGGTCGATGCGCTCATCACGAGCGGCGATCCGGACGCGGTAAAAACCGCGCCGCTCATGTTTCGCAACATGAAAAATTCGCGGGCGCTCGAAGAAAAAAGCTGAGTTTCGCTTGCGTTCGAATCGCCGCGCAATCAGGCCTTCCGTTCAGACGCCGTAACGCACCGCCCAGGCAACTTCCATCGCCTGCCGATTCTCGCGCACATCGTGCACGCGAAAAATATCGACCCCGGCAAGCGTCCCCAGGGTCGTCGTCGCGCACGTCGCGCCGACGAGGTCCTTGAACTCGGTCTCGCGACAGATTGCACCCATGAAACGCTTGCGACTCGTGCCGAGCATAAGTCTGAAATCGAGTGCCTTGAAACGCTCCAGCTGGTGCAGAATCTCGAGGTTGTGGTGCTTCGATTTACCGAAGCCAATTCCCGGATCGACGATGATATTCCCGCGCGCAACACCGGCCTGCATGGCGCGCTCGGCGCGCTCGGCGAGGAACTCGCAAACTTCCCCGACAACGTCCGTATAGCTTGGATCGTTTTGCATCGTTGCGGGCGTACCGCGCATGTGCATCAACACGATCGGCACGTCTCGCGACGCGGCAACGCGCAACATGTCAGGGTCCGTGCCACCGGAAATATCGTTGATCATCGTGGCGCCGGCGGCGACGGCACGGTCGGCGACATCCGCCACCCGGGCATCGATGCTCAGGGCGCACGCCTCGCGCAATTCACTTTTCAGACCTTCGATGACCGGCAGAACCCGCGCCAGCTGGTCTGCGGCGTCCACGGGCTGCGCGCCCGGCCGGGTCGATTCACCGCCGATGTCGATAATCGCCGCGCCCTCCGTGACCATGCGTCGTGCATGCGCAACGGCGCGACTGATGTCGAGGAACTCACCGCCATCAGAGAAACTGTCCGGTGTAATGTTCAGGATACCCATGATCACCGGCATCGCCGGCCGTGACCCGATGCTCACGAATTCACTCCACGCCACGTGGATAATGCCAGGCACCCGTGTCGTGCCATTACCGGCTCACCCGGGTCAGCATGTCATCGGCAGCATCGAGAAGCGCTTCGGTCATCAGCGACTCACCGGATAAATGTCCCGCGGTACGCAGGATTTTCAGCGTCGACTGCGGGAGCGCGCGGTGCAGCGCCCACGCCGCGTCCGGCGTGCACGTCAGGTCACGCTGGCCATGAATGATGGACACGGGTACGTCCGGCAGCAGGTGCACGTTATCGAGCAACTGATTCTCGGCGATGAAATAGGCGTGATACGCGTAGTGGAATTCGATGCGCGTTTTCGCCATCGTCGTCGTCATGGGTTCTTCGCCCTCGCCGCCGACGTTATCGATGGCATAGCACACCACCTCGCCCGACCAGCGTGCCCAGGCGCGGGCAACCGCTTCGGCCAACGCTCGGTCCTCACCGAATACCGCGTTGTAGAGATGTTCGATCATGTTCGCCGGTTTGCCGACGACTTCCTCGAATTCGTGCCAGCCCCGTGGCAGCAGGCGATTCGCGCCGGCGGAGAAAAACCACTCCACATCACGGCGGCGCGCAAGAAAAGTACCGCGCAGAACCATTCCGAGCACGCGGTGCGGGAACGTCTGCGCGTAGTACAGCGCCAACGCCGCGCCCCAGGAGCCACCGAAAACGACCCAGCGTTCAATTCCCAGGTGTTCACGTACGCGTTCCAGATCGCTTGCCAGCGCCTGCGTCGTGTTGCCGTTCACCCCGCCAAACGGTGTTGATTTGCCGGAACCGCGCTGGTCGATGAGGACGCTGCAATACTTGTCCGGATCGAAAAACTGACGGTGACTCGGCTTACAGCCCGACCCGGGGCCGCCGTGCAAAAACACGACCGGCACGCCGTCAGGCTTGCCACCCGTTTCGATATAAATCTCGTGGCCGTCGCCAACGTCGAGCATTTCGCTGCGCGTCGGACTCGTTGCGGGATACAGTGCACGCATAGTGGGTATTTATTCCGTGTGCCACGGGGGCGGTTGCCGGCAGTTGTCACAGCGTTCGCTGTGGTGGATTCAGGCGGTGCCGCGGCTGTGAACCGGACGGCAGGTCGTCCGCGTAGCGGACGCGGAACCGGTGCCGCGTTTCAGATCTCTTCGAGTATCGCCTGGCGTCTGCTGTTGAATTCCGCGTCTGAAATCACGTTTTTCTCTTTCAGTTCCTGCAGCGTCGCGAGCCGTGATTCCAGATCCCGAACCTGGGCACCTCCACCCGATTTCATATCTTCGAGCTCCTTGCGCAGGCGCGCCATTTCCTCGCGCATTTGCCGCCGCTCTACCGTCAGCTTCGCCGCTTCAGACTTTACCTTTGCCTCGCGTTTACGCTCTTCGTCGGGGATCAATGACTCCTGGTACGCAGCGCTCGCGGTCGTAACATCGATCTGGACCCAGTCCGGGCGGTCGGCGCCACGTTCAGCGCTGAGCTGCACGCCCGCGGTCGTGACGATTCTCCCGGGCATTTTCGCCTTGTCATCACGGCCGCCGTGATCGAAATTTAAATCCGAATAGTCGTCGAGCACGCCGTAAGCACCCTCCGCCTGACGTTTGCCGCGGTCCTTGCGTACCTGGTAGCTGCCGATGATCAGGTTCAGCTTGTCGTTCGCGTAAAACACGCGTCCCGAGGTCCAGTATTTCTCCCGCGCGATGTCGAACGCCACGGCACCGTAGCCTTTTACATTGAATACAACGTCTTCGTCGGGCTTGGCCTGCGCGAGCGCTTCGGCGATATAGCGAAAGATTGTCGAGACTTCATCGGCACTGAACACCGGCACGGCTTCTTCGTTGCGAAAAAAACCGCCTTCGACCCATAGTTCGAGTGATTTCAGCGCGTCACGAACCTCCGCAACGTCGAGAATGACGGGGTGCTGGTTTTTCGGCAGGCCGGCCATGTCTTCGCTCTGTGGCGACAGCGCGACGTGTTGTTCCTGCAGGCGCCAGACGTAGCGGTTGATTTTTGTACTCTTGAAAAAATCCGGGATCAAATCGAGCGCCGCCACCGACGTACTGCCGCCGAGTACGACACACACAATGAGCAGACGAACGAGTTGTTTGGCGAGAGTGTTGCGAGATGAAACCATACTGCGGGGCCTGTCCGGGGGTGCCCGGGATTATATGAAAAATAGCGCGGCGGATGTAGTTTGAACGCTCTATAGACCACCGTGGCGCAAAAGAGTGCCGCGATCGGCCGCGCGCGCGGAGCGCGGCCGATCGCGCGGCGCGCGCCTACATTGGATCGCCGCCGCCAATGCCGTAACGAGCCCGCTCCCGCTGCACCGTGGCGGCAAATTCACGAAGATGGTCGGCGTAAGCGCGCCAGCGCGCAACGGACGTCGCGTAGACCGGCTGGCGCACCTGCCAGTTGCTTGCGGTTTTCACGCCCCGCTCCACTTTGTGGAATTCGAGACACCGCGGATCCCACTCGAGGCCGAGCGCGGCGATCAAGTGCCGCGCCGTGCGCTCGTGGTCCTGCACGAGATCGGCGTAGTCGATGACGTGGGTTAATGCCGGTTGGGTGCCGAGCCAGTGATCGACCAGGCGTTCATGCTGGACATAACAATGCGCGATGTCCGGTAATCGCCACGCGTATTCATGGCGATCGCGGAAATACTGAAAATATATCGACAGCGCCACGTCACGGGGATCACGGCGACAAATGACCACGTGCGCACGCCGGAAGAGACTGCGAAACAGTCCGACGTGCTTGTAGTTGACCGGCATTTTGTCGGTCACGCGTAGCGCGCCCGCACCATGGCGATCGAGCAGTTCGAGATACTGTCCGATAATCTGCGCCGCGAGATCACCGGTCATGTGCCGCCAGCACGCGGGATAGGCATCACCCACGGCGGTCAGCACGGGCAGGTGCCGGACCAGCATCGGAAAAAACGCGAGTTCTCCGGCGCCGGCGGCATGGCCGTGGGCAGCAATGATCTGCTCCGTCAGCGTGGTGCCCGATCGTGGCATACCCACGACGAGTACGGGCTTGTCACTGTCAGACGCCACGATGTCGTTTCGTTGCAGCGCCGGCGCGGAAAATGTTTCGATCAACGCGTCGGTTTCCGCTTCCGCGGCGTCACGGTCGTAGTGCAATGCGCGCGCGTGCAGGCGATTCCCGGTCGCGTAATGCGTGAACGCGCGTTCATACTCCCCGACATCGTCGTAAATCTTGCCGAGTGCAAAATGCACCGGTTCCGCCCGCGCATCGGTATCGGGCAATTCGGCGAGCGCGTGCCGTAATTTTGCCACGAGCGGATCATTCGCATCGGTAAAGCGGCGCAAGCGTGACAAGCCAAGGGCCGCCGCGGTCGTCTGCGGAAAACGCTCGAGCGCGACGTGATAAAGCGCTTCGGCGTCGGTTAACTTACCTGCATCGTGCAGGATCCTCGCACGCGTCAGTAACGCCGGCGCAAATTGCGGGTGGTCGCGTTCGGCCTGTTCCAGCAATTCCGCGGCGGCGTCCGACTGACCGTCACGGTGCAACACCTCGGCGAGTTCGACCGCTACTTCGGGTTCGTTGTGACCCCGCTTGCGGTATTCACGGTAGTGCCGGATCGCATCGCCCGCAAGACCGACACCGGACTCGATGCGCGCGAGCTCCAGGTATGTCCGCGCCGTCTCCGGCTGCAAGCTGCGTGCGGCCTCGAATGCGCGGCGGGCCGCGCTCCAGTTGCCGATGTCGCGCAACGCAACGCCGAGATTAAACTGCGCTTCCGCGAAGCCAGGCTCACGCAGCACGAGTTGCCCGAGTTCGGCAACGGCCTCGGCGAGTTTGCCACGCTGATACAGCACACTGCACAGGTTGTAGTGCGCCTGTCCGTAGTCGGGCTGCAAGGCCATGACCGACCTCAGCGTTCGCTCCGCCGCCGCGAGGTCGCCCTGGCTCAGATAGATACCGCCCAGGTCGCTCAGGTATTCGATGTTGTCGGGCTCGATAGCGCACGCGCGTTCGAGCGCTGCGGCTGCTTCGACGAGATCGCCAAGCTGAAACGAAGCGCCGGCGAGCGCGTGCCATACCGGCGCAAGCGCGGGATCCTTTTGCGTGACCTTGCGATAGTACGTGCGGGCCTCACCGAATGCCCCGCGCGCCTGCGCTGCCGCTGCCAGCGCCAGCCAGCGTTCGATCGCAGCGGCGACCGAAGCTTTGCGGTTCGATGGCGCTGTACGCGCCGCGCTTTTGCGTTTTCTTCCCATGCGTGGATTATTCCAGACATCCGCCGATGACCGTCGCCGCCGGTCGCTCGCGGAGCGTACCCGGCTCGCGCGCTTGCGGGCTCGCGGACTGGCCAAAAAAAAAGGCGCATCAATCGATGCGCCCTTTTTAAGCCGCGCGAAGCGCGCGGTGTGTTACCAGAACAGGAACGTTCCGAGGCTGAAGACGTCGGCTTCCGTGTTGAAGCCGCCGGATGCGCCCAGCGAACCGAACTCGTTCTCGACGTTGCTGTACTCGGCGATGAGTTTCAGCCACGAGTTGACGTCGTGGTAGACACCCACCGTCCACATGCTCAGGTCGGCGTCGCGGGTCGCGGCCAGGCCGGAGGCGACATCAGCGTCGTAACCGTCTTCGGTGGATTCACCGTAGCTGCCGGCGACTTTCGTTTTGCCATTGAACGTGTAGCTACCCTGAACCATGAAGCCATCGTTGTCGGCTTCCTGGCAGGTGTTGCCGGTCACGTCGCAGCGCGTACCGCCGACGAACTGCAGCGAGCGGCCGAGGCCGTCACCCGTGTAGTAGTAACCCAGTACGTTCCACGGTCCGAGTTTCAGGTCGCCACCAGCGCCGAAGCCGCTGACCGTAACGTCCGACGATGCGCCTGTGAGCGAGGACTCGATGTCCTGCCACAAGCCATCCATCCAGATCTGGAAGCTGCCGTTGTCAAACGTCGTCGTGTAGCTGATCTCGCCTTCGAAACGCGGGGTATCCGTCTCGTCGAGGATGTTACCCGCGGCCGCTTGTTCACGGCTCGGATCATACAGGCCGACTTCGATCTGCAGTCCGTTGATGTTCGGGGTCTTGTACGAGAAGCGGGCGTTGAAGTTCGGGTACGTGTAACCGCGTCCGATACGGCCGGCAGTGGTACCACCGCTGGAACCGACCGGTGCGCCGACGCCGAACAGCGTCTGGTCTTTCAGAATCGCCTGGCGTCCGAAAATGGACAGCGTGCGGCCGAAGCTGAACGTACCAAAGTCGCCGTCAACGTTCACGACGACTTCACGCATATCGATGCTCGAACCCTGAATCCCCGGGGTCGAGCGCAAGCCGCCCGTCGCGTAGACCTGGTTCTTCACGTTGCCGTTCTGAATTTCCGGCGCGAAGCTGAAGCGACCCGTGGCGGTAAGTCCGTTCACAGTGGGGCTCTTCACGTTGAAGCTGAAGAACGCCGGGAGGAAGCCCGTCTGTACGCGCTGCTGATCGATGTCCGGGGCAAGCACGGGAGCGCCGCCGACCGTAGCCGGTTCATAACCCAGGGCCGTGTAACCCGCGTCGCCATCGGTGATCGTGTAGAACGCATTGATGTTGCCGTCAAAGCTGACTTCCCATCCGTTGTCACCACCTACGACGACCACGGCGTCGGCCGTTGCGCTGAGGCCTAAGCTGACCGCAGCGATGCTCATCGCCGTTGCCAGTTTGGTCTTTTTGAATTGTTTCGCCATCACTTCCTCCTAGATAAGGAATCTTAATTTTTGCTTAAGTCCTCAAACTCCCCCGCTTACCCTGCATCCCCCTAGCGTCCCAGCCGGTTCAACCCCATGAACAAAAAATGCGGTGCGAAGATTTCAGTTGCGAAATGTAAACCATAGATGTGTTGCGTGCAAGCACATTTGCAACAAAAACACGGAAACACAGCGGCTTACAGGCAAAATTTTGTCGCATTTTAGCCACGATTCAATTCGCCTGCGTATGGAAAGCGGATCGCCGACGCGCCATGTGCACCATTCGTGGTCACGTTCAACCGCCGCCTTTTTGAAAGGCGCGGTCAAAATACTCAAAGAATTCAGCACGTTGTTTCGGAGTCCAGCCAGCGAACCGGAACGTGATGTCGATGTAGGGGATCCGCAGGCTCGCGAGTTTGCGGATTTGCTCCGGCGAGATCGCTATCTCGAGCGTGCGTCCGTCGTCGCGCCTGACGCCAACCCGACGAGGGTCCAGTTGCCGCCACGACGGCTCGATGCGGGGCAGGATGCGAAAGAAATCACTGTGGGACAGGCCGTATTCTCGGGTGAACTCGAACTCGGGTAAGGCATCTTCCATCGTCGCCGGCCGTGCGTTGCGGGATTCGCTAGCCGCCGGCAACCGGCGGCCAGATGGCCAGCGTGTCGCCGTCGCGCAGCGTCGCGCGCCCGCGCTCGTCCGGTTCCAGATACACGCCGTTCACGAGCACGAGATGGGCGCTCGCCCTTGGCACACGGAACCGATCGATCACATCGAAGGCGCTTGTGCCCGGCTCGATGTCGATCACGATGCTGTGATCCGATGCTTCCGGCGGCAGCAATTCCGTCAACGTAGCGTAAAGTTTGAACGTCAGTTTCACTGCTTCGACTCAAAAATAAACGCCCGGCGAAAACCGGGCGTTGCGTTCGCCTGCAAAGGCACAAGGGTGTCGCTGACCCCTACAGGATCGCGGCGTTGAATCCGACAGCCTGGGTGCTGCCGAGGTAGGCTTCCATGATGCGGGTCGGATCCTCGATCAGGCGATCCTTCCATGCACCGAGCCGCGTTTTCGTCTGGATGAGTCCGCGCAGCACGCCGACGTGCTCGGTCAGGCCGAGACTCGTGGCGCCTACAAGGACATCGTCGTCGAACTGCAGGTTCAGGTAACGATAGCGTTCGCGGTTCAACAGTTCACCGGACTCGCCGCCGTCGGTGCCCATCCACAAACCGAACGAGCTCGAAATCAGCCCGAGCGTATCGAGTACGTTCATGTTGACGCTGCCACGATGAATCGCACCGGTGTGTCCCGCCATGTTCCGCGCGCACAGTTGCCCGTGTTCCGTCGCCGTGGGCTGGATCGCCTGCACGGAATATTCGCCGGTAGAAAAGTCGCGCCCCTGGGCGACATCGCCGGCGGCGAAAATGTTCGGGTCGTTCGTCTGCATGTTGCGGTTCACGAGGATCCCGTGGTCGGTTTCGATGCCGGTGTCCGCGACGACGTCGATGTTCGGACGCACCCCGGTCGCTGAAACAATCAGATCGGCTTCGATCGTGTCGCCGGTGCTGAGGCTGACGGCAAAGCCCTTGCCTGACTGCGCGATTTCCGTGACCTTCGTCGAGGTATGCACATTAACGCCCTGATCCTCGCACCAGGACTTGATCATGCCTCCGGCGATGTCATTCATCATTCGCGGCACCATGCGATCTTCCATTTCCACGACCGTCAGGTCCGCACCGCTTTTCGCCAGCGCCTCGAGGATGATGCAGCCGATAAAGCCGGCGCCCATGAGCAGGACCTTCGCACCGGGTTTCGCGCGCGACGCGATATTGCGTGCGTCATCGAGCGTCCAGCACGAAAACACCCCCGGCAGATCAATACCCGGTATCGGCGGCGACACCGGCGATGAACCGGTCGCGATCAGCAGCTTGTCGTAGGCGACACTGCCGCCGCTTGCCAGCGTGAGCTTTGCGGCCGCGCGGTCGATCGCCGAGACGCGATCCTGGCGGACGTCGATATTTGCCGCGGCAAAGTGACCCGCGTCCTTGCGCAGGTAGGTGCCCGCTTCCGGTACCTGATTTATGAGGAAATACGGCAGCGCCATGCGCGAGTAAGGCGGCTCGGGCTCATCGCCGATCAGGGTGATCGTCGCATCGGCCTGTAAGCGCCGCAGCGTTTCCGCGGCAACAACCCCGGCCGGACCCGCGCCTATGATTACGTGATTCATGATGGTTCTCCTGGTCACCGGTTACGCCTGCGCGGAACCGGGGTGACAGCCGCGGGCGGCGTTTACCGCCCGCGCGTATCGAACGGCTGCTGGTTCAGCGGATCAAATCGCGAGTCGGCTCAGCGTCTCGCTCGTTGGTACGCCGTCAACAGACCATCCCCGAACTTCGTAATACTGTGGCAGCATTTTATCGAGTTCGTTGACCTTGCCTTTCGCCGGCCCCGTTTTCGCTGCGTCTTTCAGCAGGCGTTCGGGCAGGGTATCGTCGGCCGCCGTCAGCCCCGCATCGAGGTTGAACTTGCGTTCGAGATTCCAGATCCGCTCGCCCGCTTCGACCATCGATTCCGGGCTCCAGTCGCCTTCACACGCGGCGGCCACCTGCGGTGCAATGTCTTCGAGCGTCCAGCCGAACGTCGTAAATACGCACAAACCGGACGAATCCACCGCCGCCGTCGCATCCTGGAACGCCTTGACGAGTTCCGGCTTGCCCTCGGTCGACAGGGGGTCGGTTTTGACCGGTACGCCGAGCAGTTCCGAGGAGACGGTGTAGCCGCGCAAGTGACACGCGCCGCGGTTCGACGTCGCATATGCGAGCCCCATACCCTGGATACCGCGCGGATCGTAGGCGGGAAACTCCTGCCCCTTGACCGTCATGGACAATTCCGGATGGCCGTACTTTTCGCACAGGCGTTTGGAACCCAGCCCGAGATCACGTCCAAAGCCCTCGCCCTTGGAGACGAGTTCGGCTGCTTTCGTCAGCGCTTCCGCCGAACCGAATTTCAGTTCGAGCCCGCCGGTATCCTTCGTCGTGATGGCGCCCATTTCAAACAGTTCCATTGCCGCGGCAACGGTCGCGCCAAACGAGATCGGGTCGTAACCGTCTTCATTGCACAGAAACTGCGCGTAAGTGAGCGCGTCGAGGTCGTCGATCCCGGTGTCCGAGCCGAGCGCCCAGGCGGCTTCGTATTCGAGGCCACCCGAGTTACCCATATATTGCGGGTTGTTCACGATCGTGTAGTGCTGCGGGTCGATCGTGGAGATCCGGCCGCACGCAATCGTGCAGCCAAAGCAGGCCGCGTTCGTCGTCAGGTTCGCCTTACCGTCGCTTTCGCGCGGTTCGAGCATCGCCTCGCCCGAGATTTTGCTCGCGCCCTCGAACTGGACTTCGCGCATATTGCGCGTCGGCATCGCCCCGACTTCGTTAATCACGTTCATGAGCGCCTGGGTACCGAGAGCCGCGAGTCCCTCACCGGTCATCGCGTTTTCCGCGAGCACGCGTTTGCCTTCGTTCGTCGCCTTTATAAAGGCTTTCGGATCGCGGATATTGCCCACGCCGAGCGTTCCGCGCACGGCAACGGCTTTCAGGTTCTTCGACGCCATGACCGTACCGACGCCGGAACGGCCCGCGGCACGATGCAGATCATTGATGACCCCCGCGTACAGGCAGCCCTGCTCAGCCGCTCGCCCGACGCAGGCAATCCGCAACAGCGGATCCTGGTATTTCGTGTGCAGGAATTCGTCGGCGGCCCACACGGACTTGCCCCAGATTTCATCCGCCGGACACAGCGTCGCCTTGTCGTTTTCGAGGTACAGGTACACCGGTTGCGGTGACTTGCCCTCGAAAATAATCATGTCGAAACCCGCATTCTTGATTTCGTTGCCGATGAAGCCACCCGAGTTCGAACAGGCGATGGCACCGGTAAGCGGGCTTTTCGTGATCACCGAGTAGCGGCCGCCGGTCGAGGCCATGGTCCCGGTTAACGGTCCGGTGGCCATGATCAGCTTGTTGTCGGGGGACAGCGCGTCACACGCCGGGTCGATTTCCTCAGCGAGGTACTTCGACGCCAGGCCGCGTTGCCCGAGATACTTCGCGGCCCACTCCATGTTGAGCGGTTCTTCGGTGCACGTACCTGCGGTCAGGTTTACGCGCAGAACTTTTTTCGTCCAAGCCATAAGTGCCTCCAGACTCTAGTCGCGTGGGATGCTCTGTGCCGCGTGCGCGCGCATGCGTTCCAGTCCCGTGTGATCGGCGTCGACGTACGTGATGGCGTCGGTCGGACAAGCTTCGGCACATGCCGGCTCACCGCCGCACAGGTCGCATTTGATGACTTTGCCGCTGTCGGCGTTGTAGTTGACCGTGCCGAACGGGCAGGCAATCGTGCACACCTTGCAACCGACGCAGACATCTTCGAGCACATCTTTCGAACCCGTCACCGGGTTGAGGACGATCGCCTCGACCGGGCAGGCATGCATGCACCAGGCCTCGGCACACTGCGAACAGGTATAGGGTGCAAACCGCCCCTCTTCATGGAACGTGAAGACCTTGATGCGCGACTTGCTCGGATTGAAGATGCCTTCGTTTTCGAAGGAACACGCCATTTCACATTGCAAGCAACCGGTACACTTTTCCGGCTCAAGCTGCAGGGCTTTTAACATTCATGCTCTCCCACCATTCGGATTTAACGGACCACGGCGGCACGGACACCGGCATTCGCGAATGCGCGATGCCGGACTGATCGAGCATCGATCGTGAAAACGATGAGCAATGCCCGGATCCGGCCTGGAGTCGTCTCGTTTTGTTGCCGTTGCGCGGGACTGCAAGCGCCCGCGCGACGTCTTTATCTGACGCCGCTGAGCCTACCTAGAAACGGACGAAAACGCTAGCCACGACCGATCCGCAGTGTTGAGATTAATTCTCATTGGCGAGCCGCCGGAACGCCGCGGCCCGTGCAGCGCTCAGTCGTAGACGGCGACGCCCCACGGGAACTTGCCGACCGGCACCGTGGCGACGACCTTGTCGTCCGCGGTATCGATCACGCTGACCTGATTGCTCACCCCGTCGGTCGTGTAGAGCCGTGAGCCGTCCGACGACAACGCCAGCCCCCAAACGCGCTTGCCGACCGGAATCGTCGCGTGGATTTCGAGCGTATTCGGGTCGAGCACGAAAATCGCATTCGCGCGCCCGCCGGCGACGAACAATTTCGTCTCGTCTTTATTCAGGAGCACATCCTTCGGCTTTGCCTTGTCGTCCGCGAGTGGCATCCGGCCGATAATCTTGCCGCTGGCCACGTCGACTTTCTTGACCTCACCGCTGATTTCCGACGTCGCATAGGCCAGCGTGCCGGCGCTGTTGAACGTCGCCGCGCGCGGGCGCGCGCCAACGAGGATGTTGTTGATGATCGTGTGCTCCGGGACGCCGATGACATGGAGCATATTCGTCGACTCGCTCGTCACGATGACCTTCGACCCGTCAGGGGAAATCGCGACGCCTTCCGGTTCGATCCCCACCTTGATCTCGGCCACGAGTTCGCCCGTGCGGGGGTTGTAGACCGAAGCCTTCGCATCATCCTCGTTCGAAATGTAGATATTGCCGTTCGGGTGCACCGCGAACGTTTCCGGATCGTCGCCGCTGTCGAATTGTCGCAGCACCGCAAACGACTCGGGATCGAATACCGCGATCGCGTTCGCCTCGCTGATCGCGACATACACTTCACTGCCGTCGGGCGCGACGCCGATGCCGCGCGGACGCGCGCCGATCGCTATCGTCGCGACTACGGTATTCGTCGCGCCGTCGATTACCGACACGGTGTCATCCTTCTCGTTCGTGACGAAGATCCGCTTCGGCGGCGCCGCGTGGGCGACCCCGACCATGGCCAACAACAGCACCGCGGCCGCCGTATTTGCGATTCCTTTACTCATTCGACTCACCTTACTTGGGACAAAAAGACAGCCCGAGACTGTCCAGATTGTTCGTATTCACTACCCCGCGAACCGGCGCTTCACCGACAATCTTGTCATTGTCGACGAGCAACAGCGGCTGACGCAGCTGTCCGGTTTCACGAAAACTCATGTCACTACCTTTTTGACCATCGAAAGCGAGATTGGTTTGCAATTGCTCGATCAGTTGCGCACCGGCAACCTCCGGTTGCCGCACGATCGTGTCCGCCAGCAGCTTTACCGCGGCCCACCCGCTCCAGGCCTCATCATCCATATCCCGTCCGAACTGTTCGTGATAGCGGCTGTTCAGTTGCGATGCCGCGTATTTGCGAAACGTCCGGTGCCACGCCCGTGCGCGCGCGGTCGAGCCGGGATGCTTGCGTTGCCACTGGCTCTCGGCGTCCTCGAGCATCGCGCGACTCGGTGTTACGTGGAACAGATTCGGTTCGCAGGCCTCGCGCAAGGTCGTATCGGCCGCTGTCACGTTGAGCACCGGCACCTCGCGATACTGTGCGCGCAAACGCAGGAGCCGGGTCGGGTTGACGGCGGCAACGACGGCGCGCGGATTCGCATCCGCATCGGCAGCCGACACGAGCCTGTACGTGACACCGAGAAATTCGCCCTGTGCATTCGCCTCGCTGAGTCCCTGCCGCGCGCCAAAATGCGCCGGCGTGTCCGGTTCGCCGACGAACAGGATATCAACGCTGCGGGCGACGACGGCCTCGGGGAGCGTCAACAGCAACGCGCTGCACAAAGTCAGGAAATGGCGCTGTGGGGCGTTCATGATCTCGGTTGTTCCCTCGCGTGAATGACCGGCGGTAGCGAATCGTCTCGCGAATTCGCGCGCCCGCCTCGGGTCATTATAGCCACGCCGGAGACGCGGGGTTCACAGGGCGATGCGGATCCCCGCCCACACACCGCGTTCGGCGCCCGCCCCGAGGAATCGCGGCCGCGTATCATTGAGCCCGTCGATGACCTCGCTGGGATCTTCACCGAGCAAACCGAAATTCTCGTAATCCGTATCGAACAGATTCGTCACCCGCACGAACAGGTTCACCCGCTCGTCGAGTCGATAGCTCGCCCGCAGGTTCACGAGCGCATAGCCGTCGATGGTATCGAGCTGGTTCGATTCATCGCCGCGCAACACCTGGTCGGAATTCACGAGCAGGTCGAAACCGAGGCGCAGACCAACGGCGAAATTGTAATCGCCACCGAGTTTGAACTGATGCTCCGGAATGCCCGGGATGCGGTCGCCCTCACGGACCTGGATCTCGCCGTCGTCGTTCGCAAATGCGTGCGCCGGACTCAGCGCGAGGAAGTCGGAACCGAACTCCGCTTCGAGATAGGTGTAGGACAGCGACCAGTCGAGCGCCTGCCAGCCGCCCGCGAACGCGAGTTCGACGCCCTGGCGCCGGGTCTCGTCGACGTTCGCGAACAAGCCCGTCGCACGCCCGGTCGTCTGGAAAATGATGTCGTCGTGGTTCGTCGTGTGGAAATAACCGACGCGGTGTCTGATGCCGGCGAATTCACCCCGCAACCCGGCTTCATAGCTCTTCGCGACGACCTGATCGAGCGGCGGGTCGGCGAGAAACGCGTTCGGCAGCCGGCATTCGAAATCGATGTCGTCCGGATCGTCGCCGCGCGCCACGGCCGCATCGCGCGCGATCTGGAACACGCCCTCGTTGCACGCGAGTTCGATCGGTGTCGGGGCGCGCGACGATTCGCTGTAACCACCGAACAGGTTCAGGCCCGGCATCACGGTATACGTCATACCAACGGACGGGTTGAAGCGATTGAAGTCGTGATCGCCGTTCAGTTCAGGACGCGCGCCGCTGCGATCGCGTAACGTGACGTCCGTGCTGTTGAAGCGGCCCCCTACGGTCAGCGTCACCGCATCGGTCAAATCGAATGCATTGAGAAAATACACGCTCCAGGTCTCGGTTTCCGTCTGTACGTTCGTCGCTTCGTCGTCCACGAAACTGCCGAGCCCGAGACCGGCGGTGCTGCGCGTCACGGGGTCGAGCCCGGACAGTTCGGTCACCGACAGAAAATCCGCCTCGCCCCTGAAATAAGCGAACCCGCCGACGAAATAATTGCCGTGCCCGAACAGATCCTGGTTAAACGCAAGCTGCATGTCCGTGCCGTAGGTTTTCTGCCGGCGTTCGCTCATGTTGTTGATCGCGTCGTCACTGAGCAGGCCCGTGCCGGAAATCTCGTCGGTCAGATCGTCGATCTCGAATTCGTCATCCCCGGCCAGCGCGTTCAGTGCGGTTTCGAGCGAGTCCGGATCGGTCACAATCGTGCCCGCACCGGGTCCGATCGGCACCCCGCCGCCCAGCACGTTGTCCTCGCATATGTCGTCGTCATCGAAGCCGAGCGCTTCGAGATCATCCTCTTCGATGCCTTCGATCAGGAACGTGCCGCCGTCGAGCGCGCATTCGACGAACTCCGAGCCGTCGCCATTGAACGAATCCGTCCTGTTCTTGCGGTAAAACGCGTTGCCGGCAAACTGCACGTCGTCGCTGAAATCGTGCACCGCCTCCAGGGTGAACATGTGCATGTCGTTTTCCGTGATATCCGGCGCGGTGAAGATCGCCGCGCGGTCGAGCGCGAGCAGGCCCACCGGCGAGGCGCCGTTGCCGCGTAATTCACTGTCACCGTAAGCCGCGCTGAAATCAATCGCCGTCGCCGCGCCGCGCCAGCTGAGCGCGCCATAGAGGTTCAGCGCGTCGGAATCGGACAAATCACGCCATCCGTCTTCTTCGAAATAACTCGCATTGACGTAATAGCCGAATGCGCCATTATTGCCACCGCTCTCGACCGTGAAGTTTCTGCGGTCCCATGAACCGCCACTGAACTCCGCCGCATGCCCCGTGAAGTTGAAACCGTTTTTCATCTCGATCGACAGTGCACCGCCGAGCGTGTTCAGCCCGAACAACGGATTCGCGCCGCCGATCAGGGACATCGTGTGGATCGCGGATTCCGGTACGAGATCCCAGTTCACGGCATCGCCGAGCGGTTCGTTGATCCGCACGCCGTTTTGGAATACGGCCATCCCCATCGGCAGGCCCAGCAACGGCGAGGCCGCATAGCCGCGGTACTGGACGTCGGGCTGGAGCGGATTATTCTGCGCCGAATTGATGTTGACGCTGGCGAGGTTCGTGCTGAGAAAGTCCGTCAGGTCGAGACTCTGTGAGCGCGCGAGCGCATCGCTATCGGCCGCCTGGACGTTGAACGGCAGTTTATCGAGGGCGACGCCGGTACCACCCGCCGGGGTCACCGCCACGACGACCACTTCTTCGTCGAACCCGGCGCCCTCGGCGTGCACGATGAGCGGCGCCGCGCACAGTGACAGGGACGCGAGCGTCCACCCCCCAGCTTTCAGGGTCAACAACATTCCGGGATTACGCATTGCTTTTCCGTCCGACGCTCATTGGAAGAGCGCCGGATTGTAGCGCGGGGATGGTCGCGAGCCTTGGGAATTACGGCGCGTTATGGCGGGAAATATTCCCGTCTCGAACCCGGCTCAGGCGCTGACGATCCCGTGCCGAATCGCCAGGCGCGCGATCTCGGCGATGGACGTAACTTCGAGCTTGCTCTTGATCTGCGTCGAGTAGTTCGCCACCGTCTTCGCACTCAACGACAGGCGATCGCCGATTTCTCCGGCATTCATCCCTTCCGCCAGCAGACAAAAGATCTCGAACTCACGCGTCGACAGGACCGCGAACGGGGAACTCGGGCCGCGCGTTTTTTGAAACGCGAGCCGCTGCGCGATCTCCGGTTCGAGATAGATATTGCCTGCCGCGATTTGCCGTACCGCCTCGATAAGCACGTTCGGCGCGCTGCTCTTGCTGATATAACCGCGTGCGCCCGCCTGCAGTGCCTGTTCCACGAACGCGGTGTCCTCGTGCATGCTGAACGCCAGCAATTTGGCCCCGGAATCGCGCGCAATAATCCGCCGGATCGCCTCCAGGCCGCTGATTCCCGGCAGGCTAAGGTCCATGATCACGACATCCGGACAATGCGCCGTGAACAGGCGAAAACCGGCTTCGCCGCTGTCCGCCTCGGCGACGATTTCGATCCCCGTGGCGCTGTCGAGCAAGGTCCGGTAACCGGCACGGACGACGGCATGATCGTCGACCATGAGCACGCGAATACCCGTCGCGACTTCATTCATCCCCGCCCTCCCCGGTACCGTAAGGTACCGTAATCGTGTAGTGCGTCCCCGCGTGTCGCGCCGTAACAAGTTCCATTTTTCCGTTCATCGCCTCCACCCTTTCGTGTATCCCTACGAGCCCGAGTCCGCGTGCCGTCGTATTACGGTCGAAGCCAATGCCGTTGTCGTCGATACATATTTCGAGCCTCGCTGCATTGTCAGTCGAAGGCGGATGGTTTACCAGTAATACGGATGCTTCATCGGCGCGCGCATGTTTCGCGATATTCGTCAGCGCCTCCTGCACGATCCGGTAGCAATTGATCGCGATGTTGCCCGGCAACACCGGCACCTCGCCGTCCACCCGGAAACGGCAGAACGTGTCTTCGTGGCGCGCGTTCCAGTCGTCGGTCATCGTCTGCATCGCCGCGACGAGACCGAACTCATCGAGCACCACCGGCCGCAGATCCGCCATCATGCGGCGCACCTGGGCATAGATTTCCGTCGATACGTCCGCGATCGTACCGGCGCTCGTCGCGGTTGCCGGATTATGTGCTCCCGCGCGCTCGCGTATCGACACCGCGAGTGCCTTGATGGCGCTGATCGACTGCCCGAGTTCGTCGTGCAGCTCCTGCGCAAGCCGGCGCCGTTCGTCCTCCTGAATCGCCAGCGTCCGGCGCGCGATGAGCTGGGTTTCCGAGTCGCTGCGCTGAAGGACATTCGACATGTGGTTGAAGCGCTCGATAATCGCATCGATATCAGGCACCCCAACCCGCGACAACTGCACGTCGTACTCACCGCCTTCGATCGCCGCGAACGCGCCGGCCATACGCTGCAGCGACGCCAGCGCACGCCCGATGACAAAGAAAATGAGGACGTTCGCGATCACCGCGAAAGCGAGCAACATGACGATCACGGGTTTCACCTCGCCCCAGGATTCGCGAATTTCATCCGACGCGTCGGCGCGTACGACGATCAATTCGGGACCGACCCCCGGCTCGAGGATACGCATGAGCTGCAACGGGTCGGGATGCACGAGAGAAGCAAACCACGCGGGTACGCCCGACGGCTCCGGCGCCGCGAACTGCAGCGGCGTGAGCGATGTCGCGCGCGCGACGGTGATGCTCAGGTGCCGGGTATCACCGACGCGTGAGAGTTGTTCACCGAACTCCCGCGTAAGCCGGCCACGCTCACCGGGTGCAACCTGTTCGAGCGCGAGCGCGATCAGTTTTGACGCGAGTTCGACGGATGCGTTGAGTTCGTCGTGCACGGACCGGCGTACGTCGAGGATCAGGAACGTCATACCGATGACGACCGTCCCGACCAGGACAATCGTCAACACGACGCTCAGGCGCAGGCGGAGACTCATCGGTCGCGGGCGCGCTCCGCGCACCGACGCGGTCGTTTGTAACGAAATGTTGCGACGACGTTAATTGTTGAAAAATCTCCTGCCATGCACGCGCGCGTGCGTTCATTCGGGGACGATAATTCTACACACCGGAACCGTTTTACCGCGCGGCGGTCCATGGCCATGCTTGATCGGGCAAGCGCGACACCAGGGTAACGGACACGAGCATTGAACCGTAACGACAGCGAAATATCGGCCGTCGATCGCTATCTGGCGGACGTTTTCGAGCGCCGGACGCAGGACAACACACTGCAACAGGTGCTCGCGACGTTTCCCGAGTCCGACCGGGCGGAACTGCTCCGCCACGTGGACATGCTCGCGCGCCGGCTGAACTCCCTGATCGAGGCGACCCACAAAGCCCGCGAGTCGATGTCGCTCGACGTCATCCTCGTCCGTCTCGTCGCGCTGATCACGGAGGCCTTCGAGGCCGACCGCAGCTCCCTGTTTCTGTACGACTCGGAAACCGACGAGCTGTTCTCCCGCGTCGCCCAGGGCGCCGGGGTGAACGAAATCCGCTTTGCCGCCGCATCCGGCATCGCCGGCGCGGTCTTCCAGAGCGGAGAGACCCTCGTCATCGACGATGCCTACGGCGATCCGCGCTTCAATCCCGCGATCGATTCGCAAACCGGGTACAAGACGCAATCAATCCTGTGTGTTCCGGTGCGCAGCCGCCTCGGCGACACGATTGGTGTCGCGGAAGTGCTGAACAAGCAGACCGGCCGGTTCAACAACGCGGACAGCGCCTTGTTGCGCGCGTTCACGACCCACGTTGCGTCGGCGCTCGAGAACATGCAGCTGAGCGAACGCGCCCAGGTCGCGATCCTCGAAGAGTCACGCATCATGGAGGTAACCCAGGCGATCTCTTCGGAACTCGACATCGATCGCCTGTTGCGCAAGATCATGAGCATCGCGACGGAACTGCTCGACGCCGAGCGCAGCACGCTGTTTCTGCACGACCCGGTCAAAGACGAATTATGGTCACGGGTCGCGGAAGGACTCGACAGCAGGGAGATCCGCATACCCACGGCGCTGGGCATCGCCGGCGAAGTGTTCAGAACCCGGACGCCGGTGAACATTCCCGACGCTTATGCCGATCCGCGCTTCAACCAGAGTGTCGATCGCGAGACCGGCTTCCGTACGCGCTCAATCCTGTGCGTCCCCGTGATCAACAAGCATGGCGTGCCGATTGGCGTGGTCCAGGTGCTGAACCACAAGGGCGGCCCGTTCACGGTTCACGACCAGCGACGCCTCGATATGCTGTCGGCGCAAAGCGCGATCGCGCTGGACAATGCGCGCCTGTTTCGCGAGGTACTCGAAGAACGCAACTACAGTGAAAACGTACTGCGCAGCCTCTCGAATGGCGTGCTCACGTTCGATACGCGGCAAAACGTCGTCAAAATCAACGACGCCGCGGCGCGCATTCTGAAGCGCGATCCACAGCGCATCCTCGGCGCCAACGCGAGCAGCATCTTTATCGCGGAGAATCTCTGGGTCGTCGAGGCGCTCGAAAAAGTGACGCAAACGCAGCGCGCAGAAGTCGCGCTCGACACCGAAATCATCACCGGGACCGGCGCGCCCTCGGCGGTAAACCTGAATCTGAGCCCCTTGTTCGACTCCACCGGCCGCTTCCTCGGTTCGACCATGGTGATCGAAGACATCACGAACGAGAAGCGCGTGCGCACTACGATGGCCCGCTACATGACGCGTGAAATCGCCGATCAGGTGCTCGAAACCGGCGCCTCCGTACTCGGCGGACGTTCGCAACTCGCGACGATCGTTTTCACCGACATCAGGGATTTCACGAGCCTCTCGGAGCGCATCGGGCCGCAGGGAACCGTCTCCCTGCTGAACGACTACTTCACGGAAATGGTCGAAATCGTGTTCGCGCACAAGGGCATTCTCGACAAGTACATCGGCGATGCGATCATGGCGGTGTTCGGTGCACCGTTTACCTCGCCCCAGGATGCCGACAACGCTCTCGCCATGGCGCTGGCCATGCAGCGTGCGGTGCACGCGTTCAATGCGCGATCACAGGCATCCGCGCGGCCACCGATCGAGATCCGGATCGGGATCAGTTCCGGCCAGATCGTCGCCGGCAATATCGGTTCCGATCGACGCATGGACTACACGGTGATCGGGGACGAGGTTAACCTCGCCGCGCGTCTCGAATCCGCGAACAAGCAGCTCGGTACCGGATTGCTGATCAGCGGAACCACGGCGAACCTGCTGCAGAACCGCTATCACATGCGTGAACTCGATTACCTGCGCGTCAAAGGCCGGCAGAAGCCCGTGCCGATTTTCGAGGTTTTCGGCCACGCCAACGAAGCCCTGCCCGATCTCCGCGCGCGCACCCTGTCGCGGTTTGCGAAAGGACTGAAGGCTTACCGTGAACGTGACTGGGACGCCGCCGCGACGGCGTTCGCCGGGGCCCTGGATATCGCACCGGACGACCATCCGAGCCGTATATTTCTCGAACGCGCGCGCAACTACCGCGATACGCCGCCGGCCGACGACTGGGACGGGGTGTGGACCTTGTACGACAAGTAGCGCGCCGTCATTCCGGCGCGCGCGCCTCGAAGCGGCCGAAGTGCAACATCACCGACGGCATTACGAGCAGGTTCAGGACCGCCGACGACAATAAACCACCGATCACGATTGCCGCCATCGGCCCCATGATCTCGCGCCCCGCGTTGTCGCTGTCGATCGCGATCGGCAGCATCGCGAGCGCCGTGACGAGCGTCGTCATCACGATCGACGGAAACCTTTCCTGGGCGCCGCGTACGGCCGTGGCGAGGTCCCAGGCTTCGCCCTGGATGGTGACGAGATGACGATAATGCGAAACGAGCATGATGCTGTTGCGCACGGTAATACCGAACAGGGTTACGAAGCCGACGACGGAGCCGATCGACAGGCTCGCCTGCGTGATCGCGACCGCCAGGACGCCGCCGACGAGCGCGAACGGCAGGTTTACGGCGACGAGTAATACATTGCGCAGGCTGCCGATCGCCACGTAAATCAACATGAACACCCCGATCCCGGCGAACAGGGAGTGCAGGATCAGATCGTTGCGCGCCTGCGCCTGTTCGATTCCGGCACCGGCGTATTCGAGATGCATGTCGGTCGGGATATCGATCGCTTCGCGCACACGCCGGCGCAGCTCGTCGACGACCCCGGCGGGATCGCCGTGCGTCACGTTTGCCGTGACGGCCTGGATCCGCTGGCCGGCGCGACGCAACACGTTGTAGCGCCCGGTCACCTGTTCGATATCGGCGACATCCCCGAGCGTGATCATGGCGCCGCCCGCACCGCGGATCGGCAGCGTTGCGATTGACTCGAGGTCCCGCCGCGTCTCGGGGTTGAGAATCACCGTCACGTTCGCGACGCGATCACCGTCGAGAGCCTGGCCGACAACGGCGCCGGCATACGCACTCGCAACCGCATCGACGATTTCCGGCAACCGCGCGCCGGCATGGGCCACGCGCGCGTCATCAACCACGATCTGAACCTGTGGCGCGGTCGCCACGGCACGGATCCTGACGTCGACCGCGCCGTCGATCGACCGCAGCACACGGGCAATTTCGAGCGCCTTGCGGTCGAGCGCGTCGAGATCCTTGCCGAATACATTCACGACGACCGCGGCCGCGTAGCCGGAAATCGTTTCGTCGACCCGCTCGGTCAGAAACGTGTTCGCTTCGAACAGGATCCCCGGGTAGGCGGCGAGAATCGCCCGCAACGCTTCGAGCACGCGTTGCTGCTCTGTGCCATCGAGCGGTTCGAGAGCAACTTCATACTCGCTGTAGTGACTGCCATAGGTGTCCGCGCCACGTTGCGCCCGCCCGGCCCATTGCGACACGGAACGCACGCCGGGCACCGCGAGAAATTCATCGGTCAGCAGGGAGCCGACCCGGATCGATTCGGCCAGCGACGTGCCGGGCAGCGCGGTCGTGTGCACGATGTAATGCCCCTCCCGCAGCGGCGGCAGAAACTGCGCGCCAAAGCCCGGCAGGATACTCGCGACCCCGATGCTGGCGGCGAGTACGAGCAGGATCGGTATTGCGGGGCGCGCCGCCGCGGCGCGCACGAGTGCGCCATACAGCGGCTTGACCGCCCCGATCAATGGCGGGTCCGTGTTCCTGATGGAACGCGAACCGAGCAGCAGTGCGCACAGCGCCGGGGTCACGGTCAGGGCGACGAGCAGCGAGGTGAGCACGGCGAGGATGTAAGTCACTCCAAGTGGTGCGAACAAGCGCCCCGCTACACCGGTGAGCGTGAGCAGCGGCACGAACACGAGAATTACGATAAAGCTCGCGTACACGACCGATCCGCGAACCTCGAGCGACGCATCGAGTATCACCCGCGTGACCGGCAGCGGCTGCGTGCGCGCCTGATTCTCGCGCAGTCGCCGATAGATATTTTCCGTGTCGATAATGGCGTCGTCGACGACCTCGCCGAGCGCGATGGCGAGCCCGCCGAGCACCATGATATTCAGGTTGATTCCGGCGCTGATCAATACGATCACGGCACCGAGCAGGGACAGCGGGATCGCGATCGCGGAAATGAACGCCGCCCGCGCGTCGAACAGGAACAGGACGAGGATCAACACGACGAATCCGCCGCCGAGCATGATGTGCTCGGAAATGTTCCCGAGCGAAGCCTCGATGTAGTTCGCCGGCACGAACAGGCTCGGGTACAACACGACACCTCGCTGCCCGAGTTGGTGCCGGAAATCGTCGAGCACGTCCTTGAGCAGATTCGACACGGTTAAGGTATTCGCGCCGAACTGACCGATGATCATCATGACGACCGCGGGCTCGCCGCCGATTTGCGCCGCCCCGAAACCGGGTTCTCCGGCAAACCGGATCCGCGCTATGTCGCCGAGCATCACGACGCCGCGCTCATCGTCGCGAATGACGAGCCGTTCGAAGCTATCCGGGGTCTGTGGCAGACCGGCGAACGTGACGGAAAAGCGTTGATTGTCGTCCTCGATGAAACCGAGCCTCGCCACCCCGGTTGCCCCGCGCAGGGCCGCGGTGACGTCACCGATACCAAGCGCGACGGCGCGCAGGCGTTCCGGTAGCAGCTGCACCTGCAGCGAACGCACTGCACCGCCAAAGACATTGACGTCGGCAACGCCGGGAACGCTGAGCAGGCGCGGGACGATGATGGCATCGACGATGTCGCGTAATGCCATCGGATCGAGATCCTCGGCGCGCACACCGATCGTCCGCACCGTGGCCGACGACGACGTGAGCGGGACCGCGACGGGCGTCGCGACGGTCGGCGGCAGGGCCGCGGCGGCCACCGCGAGGCGTTCGGCAACGAACTGCCGATTGCGATAGATGTCCGTCTCGTCGCGGAATACCGCGGTAACTATCGACAGCCCTTCGATCGATTCCGAGCGCACGTGGTCGAGACCGACGAGACCGGTCAGCGCGTTCTCGAGCACGCGGCTTACGCGCACTTCCACCGCATTCGCCGACAGGCCCGGCGCTTCCGTTTGCACGATCACGGCTTTCGGCGAGAACTCCGGGAAGATATCAAGCCCGGCACGCGACAATTGCACCGCGCCGTAGGCTGTCATGAGCATGGCGAGCGCAGCGACGAGGCCCCGGTACCGAATCGACACACGCACGAGCGTCGCTAGCATGGCCCGCGCTCCGGGTGACGATCGTTAATCGTCATCTTCGTCGGGAATGGACCAGCGAAACTCCTCACCAAGCAGGCTCGTCGCACCGGTGACGACAACCCGGGGCATCGCCTGCGCGCCCGCTTCGATCAGCATCGCGTCCGCATCCGTCGCGGCGACCTGGACGCGGCGACGCTCGAACACACCGGGACCGAGTTCAGCATAGATCCAGCGTGATCCGGCATGCCAAATGAGTGCGCGACGCGGCACCCGCAGCACGTCAAATGCGGCGTCCGGATTGCTCACCCAGATGCTCACCCGCATCCCGCTGCGCAAGCCGGGATCCGCCGCAGCGACGAGATAGGACGTGCCGAGCGGTGTGCGGCTGCGCGCGTCGGGCCCAATCCAGGTTCCCGCGACCGCATCTGCGCGGACGCCGGAACGCCCGACAAAAACCGGACTTTTGACCGCCGTCGGCCGCCGCACGGGCACGCTGATGATGTGGCGTTCGCCAGCCAGCAGCGCATCGAAAACGGGGTCGTCCTGCGCCACGATTCGGGCACCGAATTCCGCGCCCCATTGCAATACGGCGGTCTGGCGGGCTGAGGCGAGCGCGAATCGGGCGCGGCGTTGCACGGCGACGAAATCCGTGAGTTGTCGCTGCTCACGCGCGAGCGCAATCGTATCGATCGCAAGCCCCTGTTCGCGCATCGCGGTGATGCGCTCAATCAGGGCCCGCTGGCCATCGACCATCGCAGCCGCCGCAGCGTAGGCGGCACGACTCGCTTCGAACGTGTTGCGCGCGGCAAGGATCGCGGCACTGTCGAGCGTCTCGCCAAACTCGAGTTGTTCGGCCACGTGGTGCTCGATCGCCGCCGCGCTGACAGCGATACCAAAACGCCCGAGCGCGTCCGAATCGAGCTGCACGCGCGTGCGACCGTCAACCACTTCGACGAGCGTACCGCGCGCACCGGCATCGTCGTCATCATCATCGTCCCCGGCCTGCGCGATAAGCGTGCACGACGCTAACAGCACGGCGGCCAGTACGGAGCAGCGGCGGAGGCGGCGTCTGCGTTTCACGAATTGATTCATCGTCCGGACTCCGCGCGGGCGCTCGGGGCAAGCGCTGTGCTGCCCGTCAGGGCAAACAGCTTATTTCGCGGCGTTCTCCGCGGCTTCCCGTGCCGCGAATTTAGCCTGTTGCTCCGCGGACGCCGGTGCCTGGTTTTGCTGCTTCCAGTCCTCATAGGGCATGCCGTAGATCAGCTCCCGCGCAGCGTCGTAATCGAGCGCCACGCCCCTGGCGTCGGCTTCCGCGAGGTACCATTTAGACAGGCAGTTGCGGCAGAATCCGGCGAGATTCATCAGGTCGATATTCTGGACCTCGGTATGTTCGCGCAGGTAGTCACGCAAGCGGCGAAACGTCGCCGCCTCGAGTTCGAGTTGAGTCTGTTCGTCCATTGCTGATCTCCGGTTGTTGTACGCGGGCAGTGCCCCGCCGCGGTTCCTCGGCAAGGCGGCGTGTGCTGGCGTAGTATAGCGTCCTGTACCGGCATGTTCCGCACCATCAGGGAGTTCGCCACTTGTCATGAACTTTGCCAAGCCGTTCAGTATTATCGTGGTCGGCGGGGGTGCCGGCGGTCTCGAACTCGTCACCTCGCTCGGCGACCGCTACGCCAGCCGCGACGATGTTGCCGTGACACTCGTCGACGTCAACCATGCGCATTTGTGGAAACCGCTGCTGCACGAAGTTGCCGCGGGTACGCTCAATTCCAACGAAGACGAACTGAGTTACCTTGCCCAGTCGCACTGGCACCATTTTAATTTTCGCCTCGGTGCGCTCGCGGGCGTCGATCGCACCGCGAAAACGATCACGATCGCTCCGTCCACCGATGCCACCGGAAACGAATACATTCCCGCCCGGACAATGTCCTACGACCTGCTCGTCCTTGCTATCGGCAGCGTGACAAACGATTTCGGCACTCCCGGTGTCGCCGAACACTGTTTTTTTCTCGACGGTCGGGCGCAGGCCGACAGATTTCATCAGCGGCTCGTGCACAACTGCTACGCCGCGAATGCCCAGACGGAACCGCTGCGCGAGGGTCAGCTGCATATCGCGATTGCCGGTGCCGGCGCTACCGGGGTCGAACTCGCCGCCGAACTGCATCATTCCGTGCGCGCGCTCGTCGGGTTCGGCCTCGATCGCATCGATCCGCAGCGCGATGTACGGATACACCTGATCGAAGGCGCGGATCGGATCCTGCCCGGACTGACGGAACGAATCTCATCATCGACGCAACACGCGCTCGAACAGATCGGCGTCGAGATTCACACCGGTGAACGGGTCGCGAGCGCCGACGCGGGCGGATTTACCACGCTATCCGGCAAACGGATTCCCGCGGAAACGAAAGTCTGGGCGGCCGGCATCAAGGGCCCGCGCGTGCTCGCGGAATGCGACGGTCTCGAGGTTAACGCCGCGAATCAGCTCGTGGTCCGCCAGACGCTGCAAACCACGCGCGACGATACGATTTTCGCGCTGGGCGATTGCGCGGCCTGTCGTCGTGCCGCGGACAGTGAAACGTTCGTCCCACCCCGGGCCCAGGCGGCCCACCAGCAGGCCGCCACCGTGGCGAAAGCGATCAGCAGTATCCTCGCGAACAAACCGCCGCCGACATATACGTACAAGGATTTCGGCTCGCTGATCAACCTGAGCCGCCACAGCACCGTCGGCTCGCTGATGGGCAATCTGTTCGGGCGCCAGTCCGGCTCACTCGCCATCGAAGGGTGGTTTGCACGCATGGCCTATCTGTCGCTGTACAAGATGCATCAGATAGCCGTGCAGGGTGTTATTCGGACCTGTCTGCTGACGGTTGCGAACGTGCTCACGCGACATTCGAAACCGCGACTAAAACTGCACTGAGCGGTGCAAACCCGCGGCCGCTCCATCCGGGAGCACAACCGCCGCGAACGCGGCGGCGATCAGTCCTGGTTCAGGTTGTACTTCTTCATCCGGTAACGCATCGCCATGCGCGTAATCCCGAGTTCGCGCGCCGCGGCCGAAACATTACTTGCGCAGCGTTCCAGCGCGGATTCGATCAGCAGGCGTTCCGCCTCATCGAGCGTCAGTCCGGTGAGACCGGACGGCGGCGCGGCCGACGAACCGGGATCGGCAGAACGCGGTAACAGCAAATCATCGGCGCCAATCTGTCCGTCCGTGCACAACAGGCTCGCACGTTCGATCACATGCCTGAGTTCGCGCACGTTGCCGGGCCAGGCATAGGCCGACAGAGACGCCCGGGCGTCGGCACTGAACTGAACGTCCGCAATGCCGTAGTGCTGCGCCGTGTGCTCGGCGAAAGCGTCGGCGAGTAACAGCACATCGTCACCGCGATCGCGTAAGGGTGGCAGTTCGAGCGTTAGCACGTTGAGCCGGAAGTACAGATCGGAACGCAGCGTTCCGTCGTTCACCATCGTCGTGACATCGCGATTCGTCGCGGCGATGAACCAGGCCTCGATCGGGCGTTCGCGGCTACTGCCGACCCGACGCAAACGACGACGCTCGAGCACGGCGAGGAGTTTGCCCTGCAGATCGAGCGGCAGTTCGGCGATCTCATCGAGGAACACGACGCCGTCCTCGGCCATTTCTATGAGCCCCGTGCGTTCCGCGTGCGCGTTCGTGAACGCGCCTTTTTCGTGGCCGAACAATTCCGCCTCGATCAAATCTTTCGGCAGCGAGGCACAGTCGACGTGGACGAACGGTTTCGCGTGACGACCCGAGCGGGCGTGGAGTGCGCGCGCCGTGACGTCTTTCCCGGTACCGGTCTCGCCCGTGATCAATACCGTCGGCGGCGGTGCGCTGCCCGTATCACCGAGAGCGGCGATACGCGTAATCTGCGCGCGCAATTGCTCGATAGCCGGCGAACGCCCGATTATCTCGACCGCGTCGCCAACGCGAGCCTCGCGCGCCCGCGAATAGGCGAGTTGCGTAGTCAGACGTTCCGTCGCGAGGACTTTGCGCACCGCGATGAGTAATTCGTCGAGGTCGACGGGTTTTTTCAAATAGTCGGCAGCCGACAACTTCATCGCGTTCACGGCATCTTCGATTTCGCCATAAGCCGTCATCACGATGACCGGAACCCCGAGACCGAATTCACTGCGCAGGCGTTCGAGGAAGTCGAGCCCGGAACCATCGGGCAATCGCATGTCGAGCAGCAACAAATCCGGCGCCGCCTCGCGGATCGCCGCCTCGGCATCGGCAAGTGAGGCGACCGCATCGCAAACGTACCCGTCACGGCTCAAGCGACGCGCCACGGCCTTGGCGAAAATCACCTCGTCTTCGACCACGAGTACGCGGGTTGCCGTCGCCGCTATCGTTTCGCTGAGGTCCGTCTGTTCCGGCGTATTCATGCGGCGATTATGGCCTAAGATTCGCGGTCGTTCAGCGCGCCGGGCGCGCGTGCCGTCAGGGTCACGCGGGTACCGATCCCGGGGTCGCTGTCGAACTCGATTTCCCAACCGTGCGCCTTGCAGATTTTGAATGCGACGGGGATGCCGAGGCCGGTGCCGCGCTTCTTCGTCGTCGGGCCGGGTTCGAGCCCGGTCGGCTCCGGTTTGAACGCCAGGCCACCTGCCCGATCACAGATGCCGAGCCGGACCTGCGCGCCGCCTTCGATGGACAGCACGATTTCCGCACCGGCCGGACTTGCTTCGACGGCATTCGTCAGCAGGGCGTACAGCGCCTGTTCCATCAGATCGGGATCGACGTCGACATTGACCCCGGGATCCCACGGCGCCCGGGTCAGGGTGAGGCGCTTCTCCTCGAGCCGGGGTTTCAGCAGCCGGACGGTGGCGTCGAACAGCGCCGCGGCGGATACCTGTCGCGTCTGCGGGGTCAACGGATGGAGATAGGACACGAGCGCGCTCACCCAGCGCTCGAGGCGATCGACCGTCTCGATGATCGCTTCCCTGCTCTCGCGTACCTCGCCGTCGGCACCGTCGTCCTCGAGCAATTGCGCACTCGCCCTGATCGACGCCAGCGGATTGCGGATATTGTGCGCAACTACCGGTACCAGCGCGCCCAGCGCGGCCTGCCGCTCGCTGTCGACGAGCGCGTCGCGGCTGCGCTCGAGTTCGCACGCCATGTCGCGAATGCCGCGCGTAATTTCCCCGACCTCCGAGACGCCGCCCGGATCCGGAATCGCGGCAAGTTCCGCGACGTCATGGCTGCGCAACGCGGCAACGACGGACTGCACCGGGCGCACGAATCCGCGCTGCACGCTGGACCGCGAAATCAGCAGCAGCATGATCGCCACGAGGATCGGAACCGGGATCAGGAACGGCGCGAAGCGGGTCCACAGCGCGACTTTGTCGGCCTGGTCCGCGAGTTGCTGATTGATGAGGCCGCGCAGGTTCGTAAACGCCGAATCGAAGTCGCCCACCAGCGCCTGTTCGTAACGCGGGTCCAGCAAGCGGCTGCGAATCATCCGGTTCAGCACGTACGGATCATCGAAGATCGCGTTCATATCGACCTGAATCGTACTGTAGGCCTCCTGCAGCGCCTGCACGGCGTAAGCCTCGGCGCGTGACCGCGAGTTCTGGCGTAACGTATTGAACCGCGTCTTGATCGATTTCGTGTAGGTCTCGTAGACCGCCTCGGCGTCGGGGTCGTCGCGCAGTTTCGCCAGCATGGCCTCCTTGACCTGCCGAAACAGATCCGATCGGATCTCCTGAGCGCTGTGCGCGAGTCCATTGAGGCGCAGGGATTCGGCCGAAGTCTGGTGCCAAAAGTACGCCGAGACACCACCGAGTCCGCCGGCCACGGCGACGAGGACGAAGAACGCGAGTTCGTGGCTGAACAGCAGCCGGCGCAGTGATTGGGATCCGGTCGGTGGCATCACGCTGAAATTACAGGTCGGCGGATTGCCCCACCCGGGGCGATGGTGGCGATGGGGATGGCTGTACACAACCATTGCAGCGGCTGATGGCAACCGAATAGCCGACGGCAGCACCAACCGGGTTCGCGCCACGTTCGGCGAAAATTCAGTAATTCATTGATTTTTATAAATTTATTTTTGCGACGCGCAGCGACGCCGAAGTGGCACGGCAATTGCAAATGTTCAAGCAAGCTTACCAACACAACGAGGAGAACGACATGGCATGGGAAACCCCGAGTTTTGACGACATTCGCTTCGGTTTCGAAGTAACGATGTACATCAACAACCGCTGAAGCGGAATCGATGTCGTAAAAAAGGGGGCCTCGCCCCCTTTTTTTATGCCCGCCGCACGTCAACATCACGATCACGTTCACGCTTCCTACCACGGTAATATCCGGCGCAAAATCCCTTCATCGCGGTCGAACAGATGCGAGACCGCTCCGGCGACGTGCAAGCCGATCAACAGCAAAAACAGTACGGAACTCATCACATGAATTTCCGTAAAGAACTCATTCAGTGGCGGATCACGCCAGCCCCACGCCGGTAACGGCACCCCGAACACCTTCGTCGAGTAACCGCTGAACGACGAGGACAGGTAGCCACTAACGGGTTGCAGGAACAGCAAAAAATAAAACAGCAGATGCACACTGCGCGCGAGCGTGACGCGCCAGCGTGGCATCGATTCGGGGTACGGTGGTGGACGATGGAACACACGCCACCCGATGCGTACGAGCGCGAGCGCAAGAACCGTCAGGCCGATCGATTTATGCAGCGCAAAGCTGTATGTGCGATCGGGGCCACGTGGCAGGTCCACCATGCTCCAGCCAATCGCAAACAGGGCAAACACGAGCAACGCTATCAACCAATGCAACAGCATCGCGGTGTAGGTATATCTCGTTGTCTCGTTCGAACGCATAAATTCCGCCAGTGTTTGCCCCGATCGACACGCGCCGGCAGCAGTCATCAATTGTATCACTTCGCGCCTGCTACGCCGCGCCTGGCACGTGATCCGAAGCCCTGAATCCCGGCCGCCTTGTGCTAGAATCGCCGCGCTGCGGGAGCGATAAAAACACGCATCATGACAACGTCATTGCATGCTGTGCGCAGGCTTAACCAGGGGGACGAAGATTAATTTCGGGTCAGGTGAATTCAGCTCGGCGCATGAGCGAAGAATCGGCGCGGCGGGACACGGACGGCCACGCATGCACGCGGGTTCGTGGGGTCGCTGCTTGTTGCTCGCCGCGAGCACGTTCGTCGCGCTGATACCGGGTAGCGGACCCGCGGTGGCGGACGGGATTGATGACGTCGGCGACGTCGTACCGCACATAGAGATTGATAAGTCCGAGCGCGTGCTGCGGATAAAATTCAATGACAAGGTTTATCGCCAGTTCCCGGTCGCCGTTGGCCGCGGCGGGCCGGGCGACAAGCAATTCACCGGCGACAACCGTACGCCGGTCGGGATCTACCGGGTCGTCGGTTTCAACGACAGCAGCCGCTTTCATCTGTTCATGCGCCTGAACTATCCCAACGTAAAAGACGCTTTTTACGGTCTCAAGAGCAAACGAATCACGCGCTACGAGTTCGACCGCATCATTAATTCTCTGCGTCTCGGCGAACTGCCGCCGCAAAATACGGCGCTCGGCGGCGCCATCGGCATCCACGGGATCGGTGAAGAAACCGAAAAAACCCTGCGTATTCACTCGAAGGTAGACTGGACCGAGGGGTGCGTCGCACTCACGAACGCGGAAATCGCCGAATTGCGCGCGTACGTCACGATCGGCACGGAAGTCGTGATCAAGGAATGAGGCTCCACCACATGCTCCGCCACGTCGCACTTGTCATCGTCGCGGTCATCACGGCCGCGGCCTGCTCGCCGTCACCGCCCGCGTCCGGGACGGCCCGCAGCGATGCGCTGATAGAGCGCGCGCGCACGGACAAGGCATTCGACGATGTCGTGTTTGAACTCGAATTTGCCATCACTGAGCGCAATTTCCGCATCACGGGCCGAAACACGATAGGCAAGGGCCTGCGCGAGCGCGGCTATGACGATTTCCCGGATGTCGAGGTTATTCATTTCTGCAACCTCGAGTACGCCCGCGAGGTCCTCGAAATCGACCCCGGCTACGTCGCCCAGATGCCGTGCCGGATTGCGGTACACAGCGCGCCCGAGGGCACCGTCATCAGTCTGATCCTGCTGCCCGAGGATCATGCGGACGCGAGGATCAATGCTTTCGCCCGCCGGATGAATGCTATATTGCGCGAAATCGTCGAATTCGTTCTGGAACAGGACGCCGCTGCCGAAAAATGAGATTACAGGAACACCCCCACTACCTGCTGTTGGTCTGGCTCATTGTCTCCGGCTTGATCGTTTTCGGCGTCACCGTTTCCTGGAGCGAGGGCCTCGTCGCAATGCTGGTCGACGGTGACCGCAGCCGAATTTGCCTCATCATCGGTCTGTTGTATTTCATCGGCACCATCCACTGTGCCTCCCGCGTCGTGTTTCTTTCCGGGGAACTGAACCAGGCGGCCGTGATCGCCGGACAGATCGCCGCTGAAAGGGGCCGCGCGAGCGTACGGGCCAGTGGCGGGCAACTCAGCGTCGGTGACCGGATCCTGCCCCGCTGCGTCATGACGAACTACCTCGTTGATTTAATGAATGCGCATCACGAAACGCTCGATAACGAAACGCCGACAGAGAAATCGAATCTCACCGAGGCACTCGCCGAACGGCTCAAGGGCGCCCACGAAATGGGCTGGTTCGTCGTCGACATCCTGCTGAAACTCGGTCTCGTCGGTACCATCATCGGCTTCATACTGATGCTCGGCTCGGTCGCGAATACGGCCTCGCTCGACGTCAACACGATGCAGAAAGTGCTGCGCCAAATGAGCAGCGGCATGGGTACGGCTTTGTTCACGACCCTCGCCGGCCTGATTGGCAGTATCCTGCTCGGACTCCAGTACCTGCTGCTGGACAAGGGCTCCGACGAATTGATTCACCGCGTGATCCGGGTAGCGGAAATTGACGTCAAACCAAGTCTGAAAGCCGCCGGGAATCGTTGATCGTGGCCTTGTTCGGATCGAACCCGAGCCGCAGAAACACCTCCGATCCGTTTACCGATCTTTTGTTCAACGCACTGCTCGGATTCACATTCCTGTTCCTCATCGCGATCATGTTCATGAACCCGGTGGCGAAAAAAGGCATCATCGACCCGAAAGCGGAATACATCATCACGATAGCCTGGCCCGACAACAGCCCGGACGATGTCGACACCTGGGTCGAAGACCCGAACGGCAACCTGATCTGGTTCCGCAATCGCGAAGCAGGCCTCGTGCACCTGGACCGCGACGATCGCGGACAGGTAAACGATACGATCAACGTAAACGGCGAAGAAATTCAAAATCCCCTGAACCAGGAAGTCGTTACGATTCGCGGGGTCGTACCCGGTGAGTACGTCGTGAATGTTCATTACTATGCAACGGAAACCCAGCTGCCGCTGCCCGTGACGGTAAAAGTATCGAAGGTCAACCCGGCGCTGGAGATCGTGTACTACGGGGAAACCCTGCTGGAAAAGAAAGGTGACGAGAAAACCGCGGTGCGGTTCGTGATCGACAAATCCGGCAAGGTCTCCCAGATCAGCCATATCAGCAAAAGCCTAGTCGTTTTCGGATAGCGGAGTACCCATTGTGATTATGTTGAGCCAGGCCGGATTGATAGCAGCTTACGTGCTGGTTGCGCTGTTACTTATCGGCGTCACCCTGTACACGTCGTTCTCATGGCGCATCAAGGCGCTGCTCGTCGTCGCGGTGTCCGCGTTCTATATCGTCACCTATCAGTCATTTCCACCATTGATGGGCTGGCCAACCGACGCCGAATTACCGAAGCGTTTCAATCTTGTCGCCATTTTTGTCCAGGAACCCGACAAGACGACCGGCGATCCTGGAGAAATCTTCCTGTGGCTGACGGATTTGGAACAAGGCCCCGCGCGCAATGAACCACGCGCCTATCGCGTGCCGTTCAATGGCGACCTGCACGCGAAAGTCGTCGAAGCCGGCACGAAAATGCGTAAAGGCCTGCCGCAACTCGGCGAGTTGGTCGATGAAAACCTCGGGCCGAATGCACGTCCGACGGATGAAAGTCGCGGCGGCCAGAAAACCGTCGATATCGAATTTTTCGATCTCCCCGATCCGCTGTTTCCCGAAAAATAATTTGTCGCCGGTTGCAGCGTGGGGGCTCCTCGTGAGCAGCTTATGAAACTTTCGGGAACCGCAAACGACATCGCCGGAGGCCGATCGGCCATTGCGTTACTGCTCGTCTGCTTCGCCGGCGCAGTACCGGCGGCGACGCTGACGGAGCATCTCGACATCGAATGCCGCCAGCCGGAACCGCTGCGCCTGACGTGTGACTATCGCACGCTTTCCGGCGAGAACCTTACCGCCGCGGCAGCGGAATACGCCGGCGTCATCAGCACCGGCGAACTCGTTTCCGCACAAGCGGAAGCGTCAACCACCGCGATCCTGTTCCTCGTCGACACGAGTGACCCCGCGCGCGCCGCGACGGTGGCAAAGAACCGGGAACACATCCGCAAGATCATCGACGTTGCTAAGCCGCGGCAGAGCTTCGGTATCGCCACGTTTGATTCCGACCTCGACGTGCTGTGCGGCATCCCCTGTGCGGACGCTGACGTGAGCGAGAGTCTCGACGCGCTCGTCGCGAAAGGTCGTACGACGGAACTGTATCGCAACGTGCTCGGCGCGATAAAAGTGCTCAAGGCCGTCCCCGCCGATCGCCACCTGCTCGTATTGATGTCTGACGGTCAGGCCGAGGATCTCGCGTACCACCACGAGGACGTGGTCGCGGCAGCGCGGCGGGAAAAAGTCGTAATTTCCGGCATCGGCTACCCGCGCTCTGTCGCCCAGTCGATCGCGTTACAAACGCTGCGCCGCCTCAGCGAAGAGACCGGCGGCCTGTATTCACCGGCAAGCCACATCGACAACGAAATACCGCCGGCGTTCTTTTCCCGGCTCGTCAGCACGATCGAGAGCGGCGGCCGCGTCACGTTCGACCTCGGCGTATTCGAAGCCGGCGATGCGCACGGACCGATCGACGTCTCACTGGCGTTTCAGACGGTCGAGCGGAATTTTCTCGTCCTCGTGCCGGTCATGATGCCGGCGGCACCGGCTGCGCCCGCACCGACCGAGCCGGCCCCGGTGCCGGCACTGACGGCCGCGACGCCACCACGGGAGTCGGCTCAGAACCCGGCACCGGCCCCGCCGGAGTTCGGCAACGCCGCCTGGAACTGGTTCTGGTACGGCTTGCCGGCAATGATTTTTTCCGTGATCCTCGCCATCGCGGTCCTGTATGCATCGATCGCCAGACGACGTCGCGAGGAAAAACGCCAGCAGGCCATCGAGCAGTCGACCACTCACGCCTTTCTCGTGTCGACCACGAATGAAAACCGCCGTTACCGGATCGACCATACGCCGTGGCGAATTGGTCGTAGCCGCAACACGGAACTGCCGCTCGACGATACGTCCGTATCGCGTCTGCACGGCGAGATCCGGCGTGACGCGCTGGGTCAGTTCACGATCCAGGATCTGGACTCACTCAATGGCGTGTTCGTGAACGGCCAGCCGATCGACATGGCGCATCTTGACGAGGGCGATCGGGTCGAGATCGGTGATGTTGGATTCATTTTCACGTTTCACGACGAGGATTACGCGCGCCAGGAGCCAACCGTGCTCGTACGCACGATTTCGCCGTCGTAAGCGTGCCCGGTGACGGCGGGCTCAGGGCCTGATGTCGGTGGTTTGCCCGCTGCCGGGCACCCGCTGCCAGACGATACGCAGACCGCTCTCGCCCGCCGCCGCGGCATAAGGTTCACAGACACAAAATCCGCCCACGGCCGCGAGTTCCCCGTCAACGTACACGAGCGGCGTATCGCCTCGCTGCCACGGCGGCACACCCCATTGCTGGAATAAATGCTTCAGGGTGTGCCGGTGCCCGCGACCGGGCAAGCGACAGCGCTCGCCGCCGGTGCGAAAGTGCACGCTAACCGTCCTCCCGGCCAGCGCCGAAAGCGCGATACCCCCACCCTGCGCCGGCACCGCACGCAGTTCACCCCAGGCGAGACGCAATGGCGTCGCCACGTCCCATTCACGCGGCGTGAGATCGATGTCGCCCGGCGCCCACCCGGCATACAGGCAGCCCCGATAACGCCGCACCTGCGCGCCCTTGTAAGCAACCAGCGGGTTTGCATCCGCGCGCGCGACTACCATCCGCTGTATCTCGACGAGGTGGACGGCGTCAGGCACGGGCAGACCTTCGCGTTCCAGCCAGCGCCGCAATACCCAGCTCAGAATCCCGGGCTGAGTCTCTGTTATCGCTGCAAGCACGAGGCCGCCGTGCGCGGCTTGCGTTGACTCGCCGAGCGCGCTGTCCGCGCAAGCGCGCAATCCGGCCGCCGCCTCGGCCTGCAACTCGGCGGCCTGGGCAATCCGGTTCGCGGCCCCCGGCCAGCGAGCCTGTAAAACCGGCAGCACGTGGTGGCGTACGTAATTGCGATCGAACGCCGGATCGGCGTTACTCGGGTCATCAGACCATGCCAGCTCGTGGGCCCGCGCGTAGTCTTCGATGTCGCTGCGCGTAACCGACAACAGTGGCCGCAACAGCTGCCCGCGACCCAGCGCGCGCGTCGCCGGCATCCCCATGAGCCCGTCCGGTCCTGCACCCCGCATCAAGCGCATCAACACGGTTTCCGCGACGTCATCGCGGTGGTGGGCCATCACGACGACATCGCCAGGTGCGACGGCGTCGGCGAACGCGGCATAACGCGCTTCGCGCGCCCACTGTTCGATGCCCGCACCGGATACCGGCGGGTCGCCGGCAATGCGGACCTCGCATTCGACCCCGAGGGCACGAGTGCGTTCGCAGCACGCGACCGCCCATTCGTGGCTTTGCGGGTGCAGACGATGGTCGATATGGATGGCGCTGAGCTTCGTCGGCGCAATGTTCGTGTACGTAACGAGCGCATGCAGGAGGACGGTCGAATCCAGGCCGCCACTGTAAGCGACGATCCGCCGCGCCGACGGTGCGAATGCAGCCGACGCGCGCGTCGCATCAATGACTTTGTCGGCCCCGGACATCCTGCTCATCCGACCGGTCCGCTCTGCCGTGCATTTGCCACCGCCGTGCCCGTCGCGAACGCATCACGCGCGCATCAGGCCGGACCACGCGATTATTTTTCGACAAAATGCCCGAAGTTCTCGAAGCGCGCCCGCCGGCGCAGAACCAGCGTGTCCGGGTCGAGAGCCATCAACTCCGCGAGCGTCGATGAAAGCTGCCGGCGCAGGGTCTCCGTTGCCCCCGCGAAGTCCCGATGAGCGCCACCGAGCGGTTCTTCGATGATGGCATCGATGAGCCCGAGCGCGAACAGGCGCTCGCTCGTGACCCCCATGGCAGCCGCCGCTTCGGCGGCCTTGTTCGCACTTTTCCACAAAATCGACGCACAGCCTTCCGGTGAAATAACCGCGTACGTCGCGTACTGCAGCATGTAGACGCGGTCGGCGACCCCGATTGCCAGCGCGCCACCGGATCCCCCCTCCCCGATTATCGTCGTGATGATCGGTGTCTTCAGGCTCGCCATTTCCAGCAGGTTGCGCGCAATAGCCTCGCTTTGACCACGTTCCTCCGCGCCGATGCCCGGATACGCACCCGGGGTATCGATAAACGTGAACACGGGCAGGCGAAACCGCTCCGCCAGCGCCATAACACGCGCGGCTTTGCGATAACCTTCGGGTCGCGGCATACCGAAATTGCGGTGCAGGTTTTCTTTCGTGTTGCGGCCTTTTTGATGCCCGATGAACGCGGCCCCGATGCCGTCGAAACGCCCGATGCCGGCAACGATCGCCGGGTCGTCACTGAATAAACGGTCGCCGTGGAGTTCATCGATGTCATCGAACAGGCGCTCGACGTAATCGAGCGTGAACGGCCGTTGCGGGTGACGCGCGAGGCGCGATATTTGCCACGGTGTCAGCGACGAGAAAATGTCGCGTGTCAGTTCGTTCGAGCGTTCGCCGAGGCGGGCGATTTCCTCGGAAATATTGACTTCGGAGTCGTGACCGATCTGGCGCAAATCTTCAATTTTCGCCTCGAGTTCCGCGATCGGCTGCTCGAAGTCGAGAAATTTCAGGTTGATCTGTTGTGGTTCGATGGCTTCCTCGGCCATTACAGCTTCCTTTCGCGGTACGCGCCCGGTCGGGCGTACATCAGTATTCAATTCGAACGGTATTGTCGCCGAATTGCTGCGCGAAGTGTTCGAGCAGGGTATCGGACACGGCAACGCGCCACTCATCGGACAGTCGCAGACGCGCACGTGCGCACGCGTTTGCGTACTCTACCGTCACCGGGCAGCCGCCCGGTCCATACGTCGATAGCGTGCGTTTCAGCTCGGCAAGCTTACCGTTTTCAAACGTCGAGTCCAAACTGATCAACAGCGAACTTGCGTATTCATTGCGTGCATCGTCGAGTCCGAGCACCTTGTCCGCCTTGATCGAATGTTCGCCGCTGAATTCGTCGACCGCACAGTCCCCGATGACGACGCAAACGCGGTCGACGACGATACGATCGAGACATTCCTCGAGCACCTTGCTGAAAATCGTTACTTCCGCGCGCGCCGTCTTGTCGTCCAGCGTAACGATGGCCATCTGCCCGCGCCGGCTCTTGACCATGCGGACACTGACAATCAGGCCGACGATACGGCGCGCTTTACCGGGTTTCAGATCCGCGAGCCGGCACGTCGACAATCCGCTGATCTCGGTGTCGTAGCGATCAATCGGGTGTCCGCTCAGATACAGACCGAGTGTTTCTTTTTCCCAGGTGAGCAATTCCTTGTCCGGCCACTCTTCCATCGCCGCGGCGCGCTGCCACGCCTCGGCGTCAACCGTGCCGGTCGCCGGACTTTCTTCGCCGAGGCCGAACAGGTCGCTCTGGCCCACCGCGGCGGCTTTCGCCTGCTGTTCCGAGATCTGGATCGCGTGGCTCGCAATCGATGCGAGACCGCGCCGGCTGGCCCCCATGCAATCCAGCGCGCCGGCCTTGATCAGCGCTTCGAGCGCGCGTCGATTCAGCTTGCGCGCATCGTTGCGGCAACATAAGTCGAAAATGTCCCGATACTCGCCGTTCGCCGTACGCTCTTCGACGACGGCCCGAATGACCGCCTCGCCGAGACCCTTGACCGCACCGAGCCCGTAATAGATCGCCTGATCATTGGCGACCGTGAAACGGAAATCGCACGTGTTGATATTCGGCCGCGCGACTTCAATACCTATGACCCGGCATTCTTCGATGAGACGCACCACCTTGTCCGTCGAATCCATGTCCGAAGACAGCACCGCCGCCATGAACGCGGCGGGATAATGCGCCTTCAGCCAGGCCGTCTGGTAGGCAACGAGCGCGTAAGCAGCCGAGTGCGATTTATTGAAACCATAGCCGGCAAATTTCTCCATCAGATCGAAAATCTGGGTCGCCGCGCCCGGATCGATACTGTTCGCGGCGCAACCGTCGAGGAATGCCTGACGCTGCTTCGCCATTTCCTCCGGTTTCTTTTTACCCATCGCGCGACGCAAAAGATCCGCCGCGCCGAGCGTATAGCCACCGAGGACCTGCGCGATCTGCATCACCTGCTCCTGATACAGGATCACGCCATGGGTGGGTCTCAGAATCGGTTCGAGTCGCGGATCGAGGTATTTCACCGAAGCGCGGCCGTGCTTGCGATCGATGTAATCGTCTACCATGCCGGACTGCAGCGGACCGGGGCGGAACAAGGCGACGAGCGCGATCAGATCTTCGAATCGATCCGGGCGTAAACGCTTGATCAGCTCTTTCATTCCGCGGGACTCGAGCTGGAATACCGCCGTGGTCTGCGCATCCTGGATCAGTCTGAACGTTGCCGGATCGTCGAGTTTCAGGTGCGCGATATCAAGCGGCGCCTCCGTCCCGTCGAGCCTTGCCGCGTTAATGTTCTGGATCGCCCAATCGATGATCGTGAGCGTTCTCAGACCGAGAAAGTCGAACTTCACGAGACCGACCGTCTCGACGTCGCCCATGTCGAGCTGCGTGACGGTAGTCTGCGCGCCCTGCTCACAATACAGCGGCATGAAGTCCGTCAGGGTGGACGGTGCGATCACAACGCCGCCGGCATGTTTACCCGCGTTTCTCGCCAGCCCCTCGAGCCTGAGAGCAAGATCGATAATTCCGCGGACCTCGTCTTCCTCGTCGTAGCGTTGCTGCAGCAGCGGTTCTTCTTTCAACGCGCGCTCGAGCGTCATGCTCGGATCGAACGGGATCAATTTCGCCAACTGGTCGACGAATCCATACGGGACACTCAGGACCCGACCGACGTCGCGCACGACGGCTTTCGCGGCCATCGTGCCGTACGTGATGATCTGCGCCACCTTGTCACGGCCGTAGCGTTCGGCAACGTAGTCGATGACTTCATCGCGCCGGTCCATGCAGAAATCGACGTCGAAATCCGGCATCGACACGCGTTCCGGGTTCAGGAAGCGCTCGAACAGCAAGTCGTAATCGAGCGGATCGAGCTCAGTGATCCCGAGCGCGTACGCCGCAAGCGAACCGGCACCGGAACCACGCCCCGGACCAACCGGGATATGCTCGTTTTTCGCCCACTGGATGAAGTCCGCGACGATAAGAAAATACCCGGAGAAGCCCATTGAGATAATGACGCCGAGTTCTTCTTCGAGACGATCGGCGTACGCGCGCATTTTGTTCTCAGCGGGCGCTGCACCGGTCGTGCGCGTCAATGCCTCGATGCGGGCGCTGAGCCCGGCCTGCGTTTGTTCGCGCAGCACATCGTCGACGTTCGCGTCTTTCGGCACGGGAAAGTTCGGCAGATGATACGTCCCGATCTCGATATCCATGCTGCAGCGCTGCGCAATGGCGACGGTGTTCTCAATCGCCTGCGGCACGTCCGCGAACAGGGCCGCCATTTCCTCCGGCGACCGCAGATACTGCTCCGCCGTATAGCGACGCTGCCGCCGCGGGTCGGACAAGGTGCGCCCGTCATGGATGCACACTCTCGCTTCGTGCGCCTCGAACTCCTCGGCCTGGAGAAAACGCACGTCGTTCGTCGCCACTACGGGGGTGAGCGTCGCTTCCGCGAGGTCCAGAACACGTTCGTTGTAGCCCGCTTCGTTATCGCGGCCGGTACGCGAAATCTCGAGATAAAACGCATCGCCGAGCAGGTCGCGCCAGTAATGCAGTAATTCGTCCGCGCGCGCGACATTACCGTCGATCAGTGCTGCACCGATGTCACCATGGATGCCACCGGAGAGCACGATCAATCCGCTCGTCGTCTCCGGGGTGAGCCACTCATAGTTCAGCGCCGGTACGCCGCGCGACTGGCCTTCGAGATAACTGCGCGTGATCAGCGCGGACAGCTGCCGGTAGCCGACTTCGTTGCGACAAAGGTAAACGTTGCGGGTGCGTGTACCACCGTTGTCCGGTGTTTCGATCCACAGATCCGCACCAATGATTGGTTTAATCCCGCGGCGGCGCGCGGACTGGTAGAACTTCACGAGCGAAAAAAGATTCGTCTGATCGGTCACCGCAACCGCCGGCATGCCGAGTTCGTGTACGCGTCGCGCGAGATCGGGCAGACGGATCAGCCCGTCGACGAGCGAGAACTCCGAGTGAACGTGCAGATGGACGAAATCGTTCATGTGTCGCGATAGGTGCGCAGGGATTCGCGAACCGGCGCGAACGATCGCCGGTGTTCGGCCGTCGGCCCGTGCGTGTTCAGCGCGAGCCGGTGTTCCCGGGTCGGATAGCCTTTGTGCCGATCGAATCCGTACTCGGGATAGCGTTCGTGCATTTCCAGCATGATACGGTCGCGTGTGACTTTCGCAATGATCGACGCGGCGCTGATGCTCGGCACGGATCCGTCACCACCGATCACCGCCTCTACCGGCATCAGCAGGTCCGGACAACGGTTGCCGTCGACGAGCACACTGGCCGGCCGACAATCCAGCGCGTCGACCGCGCGTCGCATCGCCAGCATCGTCGCGTGGAGAATATTCAATTCATCGATCTCCCGGCTGTCCGCCTGACCCACACCGATCGCGATGGCGTCGCGGTGCAGGGTTTCGAACGCGGCGTCGCGTTGCCGGCCGGTCATTTTCTTCGAGTCCCGCAAGCCGTCGACGGCCCGCGCCGGGTCGAGGATTACCGCGGCGGCGACTACCGGTCCGGCCAGCGGACCGCGGCCTGCTTCATCAACACCTGCAATGAACACCCGTTCGTCCCCTATCCCTGTGCCAGCGCCAGCACGTGTGCCGCCGCTTCGGTCGCCGCGTCGCGCTTGAGCAAGCGGTGCTGCAAAGCACACTGCCGCACGTAATTTTCCACCTTCCCGGCGCTCGTGAGCCAATCCATGAGGGCCTCGGCGAGCCTTTCGGGACGGGCCGCCGCCTGCACGAATTCCGGAACCATCTGGCCACCGGCGAGTATATTCGGCATCGCGATATGCGGCACCTGAACCATACGCTTCATGATGAAGTACGACAACGGCGCGAGTTTATAGGCGACGACGAGCGGGGTTTTCGCAAACAGGCCTTCCATCGTCACGGTACCGGAGGCCACGAGCGCGGCATCGCTTGCCCGCAGTACCGCGTGCGCGGCGCCGGTGACAACTTCAAGCGGCAGCGACGGAACCCGCGCCGCCGCGCGCTCCACGATGTATGCCGCCGCATCACGGTTCAGCGCATTGGCGATGAACACGGTATCGCCGAGCTGCGCATGGACAAGTGCGGCACTGTCGAGAAACAGATCCACGTGGCGCGATAGTTCCTGTCGGCGACTGCCGGGCATGATCGCGACGACACGCGCATCCGGATCTACGCCGAGTTCTTCCCGCGCGCGCGCCGAATCACGCGCCAGCGGAAACTGATCCGCGACCGGATGGCCGACAAACGCTGTCGGGACGCCGTGTTGCATGAAAAATTCCACTTCGAACGGGAACAGCGCAAGCAGCAAATCGACGTTCCGGGCGAGTTTCGCCGCGCGACCGGGACGCCACGCCCAGGTTTGCGGTGCCACATAGTGCACCGTCTTCACCCCACGCCGGCGCAGACGGGCTTCGATATTCATCACGAAATCCGGTACGTCGATGCCGACGAAGACGTCGGGCTTCGCATCGGCGTAAAACTCGTAGATCCGTTCACGCAATCGCCGCAGGCGGGGGTATTGGCGTACGACCTCGACGAGCCCCATCACCGAAAGCTCATCAACCGTAGCAATCGTTTCGCAGCCTGCCGCCGTCATTCGGGGCCCTGCCATCGCGGTAATGCGAATATCGCTTACGCGCTCGCGTAACGCGGTGATCAGCGCGCCACCAAGCTGGTCACCGGACGACTCCCCGGCGACTATTCCTATGTGGAGCATGCCCGCCCGCGCTCGTTTCGACGCCGTTGCGGCGCGGACCTCAGCGGACGATACCGCGTTCCGAGCACTCGATGAACTCGACGAACTGCAGTACCTGGGGGGTTTTCTTCGGATTGTCGACAAGCTTCGCCAGCGCTTCGTTCAAACCGAGCCCTTCCCGGTAGAGCGTCTTGTAGGCGCGTTTTACGTCCGCGATCACTTCGGCATCGATTCCACGGCGTTTCAGGCCTTCGCGATTTACCGCGCGGGCGCGCGCGGTATTCCCCTCCACCATGACGAACGGCGGTACGTCCTTGACGATAATCGCCGCGATCGCGGAGAAAGATCCCTCACCCATGCGGCAAAACTGGTGTACCCCGGTGAAGCCGCCAAGGATAACGTAATCGTGAATTTCCACGTGTCCGGCAAGCGTCGAATTGTTTGCGAATATCGTGTGATTCCCGACGTGACAGTCGTGCGCGATGTGGCAGTACGCCATGATCCAGTTGTCATTGCCGAGCGTCGTGCGGCCGCCGCCGTGGGGCGTTCCACGGTTGATGCTGCAGTACTCCCGAATCACGTTGTTATCGCCGATTTCGAGTGTCGAGTCGGCAACGGGTTCGAATTTTTTGTCCTGCGGATCATCACCGATGGAACAAAACTGGTAGATCTTGTTGTTCCTGCCAATCCGCGTTGGACCGCGCAGGACTACGTGCGGGCCTATCCAGCAGCCGTCGCCAATTTCCACTCCCGCGCCTATCGTCGTCCAGGGACCGATCGTGACGTTGGCGCCAATCTTCGCTTCCGGATGGATTATCGCGCTCGCATCTATCAAGTACCGCCCTCCATTTCCGTTGTCATGAACTCGGCACTGGACACAAGTTCGTCATCGACGTGGGCCGTGGCTTCGAAGCGGTAAATCCCGCGTAACTGGCGCGTGAGTCGTGCCCGCATGATCAGTTGATCACCCGGCGCAACCGGCCGTTTGAAGCGGGCCTTGTCGATGCCGACGAGGTAGTAGACTGCGTCGTTCTTTTTTTGCGACTTGTGGGAGTAGAAAGCGAGCACCCCGGTCGCCTGTGCCATGGCTTCAAGTATCAGCACGCCCGGCATGACGGGATGCTCGGGGAAATGCCCCTGAAAAAACGGCTCGTTGATCGTGACGTTCTTCACTGCCTTGATCGAGTTGAAAGCCTCGCACTCGAGGACCCGGTCGATCAGAAGGAAAGGGTATCGGTGCGGCAGCATCTCGAGAATATCCGCCAACGTTATATCGCTCATTGAGCCTGCTCTCCCTCGTCAACCATGCTGTTCCCCCCGTGTGCGGAGGCCCCGGAACTATACAGTACGCCGCGGCTTTGCGGTCAGCCTGCCGACGCGTCGCCACCACGTTGCACTGCGCTCCACGGGCCACCCTGACGAGTAACTTACGCCCGGTTCCGGCAGCGACTTCGTCACCATGCTTGTCGCGGTGATGCGCACATGCTCCGCGATCACGACACCCTCGTTGATCCTTACGCCGCCGCCGATGAGGCAGCCCTGGCCGATCGTCGCTTCACCGGCGATGGCCGTGTGTGCCGCGATCGCCACGTGTTCACCCACCATGCATCCATGACCGAGGTGTACGTGATTATCGATCTTCGTCCCGCCCCGCACGCTCGTATGTCCGATAGCGCCCCGGTCTATCGTCGTGCTGCTGCCAATGTCGACGTCATCGCCGATTTCGACGCTGCCGAAATCCGGCAATTTCAGCCACCGTTCGCCACTGCGGACGTAGGTAAACGCGTCGCCACCGATGGTACTGTTCGCGCCGATCCGAACGCGGTTTCCGAGCGTCGCGGCGCCGAGTATCGCAACGTTGGCACCGATATCACAGAAACTGCCGATGCGTGCCCCGTCATCGATTACGCAGCCCGCGGCAATCCGCGTATGGGCGCCAATCGTGACGGCGCGGCCGATTGAAACCCCGCTTGCAACGACGGCGGAGCGATCGACCGCTTCGTGGTCCTGTACGTGGCGTGTGCGCGCATCGCTGAGCCGCGACCGCGGTGGTAGCCAGCGCGAGGCTTGTGCGCACGCGAGGAGCACATCGGTAACGATGATCGGGACCGCATTACGGCAGCATTCGGCAAACCGGCGTTCCACGAGCACGGCGCTCGCGGATGTCGTCGCCAGCACATTGCGCAGGCGCTGGTGCGGCACGAAGCTGAGGTCGCCGGCGCGCGCGGAGCCTGGCGGGGCCAGGCCGGAAAGCGAGAGTTCGACGGGTCCCGGCGATTCGGCTCGCAAACGTCGTACGACTTGCTCGAGGCGCAGTGCCACGTCCGGCCAGAATCCCCCCTCGACTTTAAGCGAACGGTGCGACGCCCCACCGGGACGTCGCACTTTTCGCGATTACTTCTTCAGGTGATCGATCACCGTTTGCGTGATATCGACCGCCTTGCTTGCGTAAATCACACCTTCGCCAAGTACGAGGTCGTATTTCTCTTTTTGCGCCACTTCGCGGATCGCTTCGACAATATCGCGCTGAATCTTGCCAAACTCTTCGTTGCGACGGAAATTGACGTCTTCACGAAATTCGTCCTGATCGCGCTTGAGTTCGCGGCGCTTGTTGACGATATCGCGCTCGAGTCGCGAACGCTCCGTTTCGCTCATGATCGCGCCGTCCTTGACCATGCGGTCCTCAAGGCCTTTCAGCGACTTCTGCGCGGCCACGAGTTCACGATCGCGGGTAGAAAATTCCTTTTCCAGTTTTTTTCTGGCGACATCGGCCTGCGGGGCCGCTTCGAGCACGCCTACCGCGTTGACGACGCCGATTTTGTAGTCCGCAGCAGTCGCATCGACCCCGACCAGGCTTGCGGCAACAAACGACAGAATTAAAAGACGCTTAAATATAGTTTTCAATGCTCTCTCTCCGTGCCGGGGCGAACAGTTTCAGGCTCCGGCTCAAAATAATACTTTGTTCGTCGCTAAACGGACGGCGCTTAAAACGACGTCCCGAACGTGAATTGAAACTTCTGAATTTCATCGCCGTCCTGGTCATTAAACGGCTGCGCAATACTAACCGATAATAATCCGAACGGGGACAACCACACGCCGGAAAGCCCTGCCGAGACGCGCAGATCGCTTGCTTCCAGTTTCTCGTCGGGTCCGAACACGTTGCCGGCATCGACAAACCCGGTGAGACGGATCGACTTGAAATCCGCGAGGAACGGTACCGGAATAATCACTTCGGCATTACCGACGATCATGCGGTCCCCGCCGAGCGCCCGACCGAAAATGTCTTCCGGCCCGAGCGAGTTTTCCTCAAAGCCGCGCACGGTTCGCGGCCCACCGGCGTAGAAGTTCTCGAAAAACGGTAATTCGCTCGTTTCGCCGTATGAATCGCCGAATCCGATGCGGCCCTTGAGTAGCAGCGTGTAGTTCTTGACCAGCGGAATGAACAAGCGCGAGTCGTAGTCGACCTTCCAGTAACGCAGATCACCACCGGGGACCGCGCCCTCGAGCCGGATTCGCTGCAGGGTACCGCGGGTCGGGAAAATCGACGCGTTGCGCGTGTCATACGAAAACGCCGTGCTCATCCGGATGACGTCGAACTGGTTGCCTTCGTTGAGAATGAAGAATGCGATCCGCGGGTCGAGGTTGAACAGCGGCGTGTCGATCGTCGTAGATTCGTAGTCGCCCGAAAACGAGATGAAGTTGTATTCCGACACCGGCACCCCGAACGATACACCGCCGGAGTAAATCTCGGATTTGAATTCGGTCGTGTTGCTGCTGCTGCCGGAATCGGTTTTCTGGTACGACACGTTGAAGCCGCGGCTGATGCCGTCGATCGTCCAGTAAGGGTTGATGTAGCCGAGCCGGAAAATCTGGTTCACCTCGCTGTTGTTAAACGCGAAGCTGACGCTCTTGCCGCTGCCGAGGAAGTTATCCTGGGTGACGTTCGTGTTGAAGATGAGACCCTGTGACTGCGAGAAACCGAGACCCAGCAGCAGGTTGCCCGATGGTCGTTCTTTCACCGCGAAATTCACATCCACCTGGTCCGTCGAGCCGGCAACGGCCGGTGTTTCGACGTTAACTTCCTCAAAGAAGCCGAGTCGCTGCAGACGCACTTTCGAGCGCTCAACCTGCGACGTCGAGATCCAGCCGCCTTCGAGCTGGCGCATCTCGCGCCGCAGCACTTCATCCCGGGTCTTGCTGTTGCCGTAGAAGCTGACGCGTCGCACGTAAACGCGTTGTCCGGGATCAACGAAGTAGGACACGGAAACTGTCTTGTCCTCGTCGTTCGCCTTCGGGATCGGATTGACGTTCGCGAACGCGTAGCCCTCGTCGCCGAGGCGCTCGGTCAGATTCTTCGCGGTCTGTTCCATCGCCTTGCGCGAAAAAATCATACCCTTGCGGGTCAGCACGATGTCGAACAACTCGTCCGGTTCAACGATCAACTTGCCCGCCAGTTTGACGTCCGAGATCGTATAGCGTTCGCCTTCGGTGATGTTTATCGTGATGTAGACGTCGGCCTTGTCCGGCGTGATCGAAACCTGAGTGGAATCGACATTGAAGTAAATGTAACCGTTATCAACATACCTGGACCGCAGGTTTTCGAGGTCGCCCTGAAGTTTCTGTTTCGAGTACTGGTCGTCTTTCGTAAACCAGCTCGTCCACGTCGGTGTGGTCAGGTCGAAACCTTTCAGCAACTGCTTATCGGAATAAACCGTGTTGCCGACGATGTTGATTTCCTTGATTCGGGCGGCCTGCCCTTCGGAGATAATGAAGTGGACGTTGACGCTGCTGTCGTCGAGTTGCTCGATTTCAGAGGTGATGCGGACACCGTACTTGCCGTGGGCGTAGTACTGCCGCTGCAATTCCTGTTTGACCTTGTCGAGTTTCGCTTCGTTGAAAACTTCGCCTTTCGAAAACCCGACGTCGCCGAGACCTTCGAGGAGGTTGTCGGTTTTCAGGGCCTTGTTGCCTTCGAAAGTGATGTCGGCGATTGATTCGCGCTCCTCGACGATCACGACGAGGATGTCGTCCTTGCGCTCGAGCCGGACATCCCGGAACAGCCCCGTCTTGAACAGGGCACGAACCGCATCGCGGGATTTCTGGTCGTCGACCGTGTCGCCGACCGTGATGGTCAGGTAGTTGAAAACCGTTCCGGGAGAAATACGCCTTAATCCCTGAACCTGGATATCGTCGACAATAAATGACTCGATTGCCGACGCTGCGCCCGCGGCTGCAAGCAGCAAACATCCCAAGGCCCAGCGCTTCAACAGCGAAATGTGCATAAATTTATTATTGATACCCGGGAATCTTCGTAACACCCGCCGGCGCCGCAGCTTGCGGCCGTTCCATCCGTTCGATTCCCGCGCAATCGCCCGCTACCGCAAACCGGTATGCGCGCAATTGGGCTAACGAGCGAATGGTCCCTGTCTGTTAAACGACAGTTCCGGACCTGTTCAAAGATTCCGTGTTCTACCTATCACCAGCTACATCATTCGCATGATGTCGTTAAATACCGCCAACCCCATCAGACCGAGTAGTAAAACAAACCCAATCTGCTGCCCGAATATCTGCACTGTTTCGGGCACGGGCCGGCGCGTGACGAATTCTAACAGGTAATACAATAAGTGTCCGCCATCGAGAAGCGGAATCGGTAATAAATTCAATATGCCGAGAGAGATGCTGACGAGTCCGAGAAAATCCAGAAAGCGCGATAAACCGAGTTTCGCCGACTGCCCGGCAAACTGCGCGATGCTGATCGGGCCGCTGAGGTTTTCAACCGAGGCCTCGCCGACGATCATCTTGCGCATGAATTTCAGCGTTGTCCCCACAACCTCGCCGGTGCGTTCGAACGATCGCGGTATTGCTGCGAAGAAACCGTAACGTTCGATACCCATCGCCGGAGGCGCTATGTCGGAGACGTCGACCTCGGCACCGATGCGGCCGATCCGCTGCCCGTCATCAACGACTGCATCCGGAGTCATGACCAGGTTCATGCGCGTACCGTCTCGCACGATACCGACGTCGATCGCCTGCAGCGGACGCGCACGGATCACTTCGACCCAGGCATGCCAGTCGTCGATCGGCACGCCGTCCGCGGAGACGATCCGATCGCCCGGTTGCAGACCCGCGAGCGCGGCAGGTCCGTCGCTGACGACCCGGGCGATCAACGCCGGGATCGCTGCCCTGTAAGGTTCGAAGCCCACCTTGCTGAAGAATTCGCCACGGCTCAGATCGTCGACGGAGACGGTGTCGAGATTCAGGACCGCGTCGCGCTCGCGTCCGTCCGCATCCGCCACCGTCAATACGATCGCGCCGTCGTCAAGAATTGCCGAGACCGACGAACGGAAAACGTTATCCCAGGTCGGCGCGCTGGCGCCGTTGACCCGCGTGATGACTTCACCACTGCGCAGTCCCGCGGCGTCCGCAAGCGAGTTCGGCGTGATCGTACCGACGATCGGGGTCGCACCGGTCACACCCACCATGTACATGAGCCAGTAGACGAACAGTGCGAACGCGAAATTTGCGAGCGGGCCGGCAGCGACGATCGCCACGCGGTCGCGCAGGCTTTGGTTGTTGAACGCGCGGTGCTTCAGCGCGTCGGGAACATCGCCTTCGCGCTCGTCGAGCATTTTTACATAACCGCCGAGCGGTACGGCGGCGATCACGAACTCGGTGGCATCCGGCCCGCGGCGTGTCGACCACAATGGCCGGCCGAAACCAACGGAGAATCGCAGTATCTTGACCCCCGCCCGGCGCGCCACCCAGTAATGCCCGAACTCGTGGATCGTAACGAGCAGGCCGAGCGCAATGATGAAGGAAATCAGGGTCTGCAGTAGCGCCATCAAGTCACCTGCTGGCTCAGTTGTTCATCGACGAAACGCCGCGCCGCGGCATCGTCTTCGAGCACGATGTCGAGCGTGTCGGCCGGCCGGTTCGGCACCTGTTCCAGCGCTTGTTCGATGAGCTTCGGAATCATCGTAAACGGGATCCGCTCCGCCAAAAATGCCGCCACCGCTTCTTCGTTTGACGCATTGAGGATTGCCGTCGCAGTCCCGCCCGCATCCATCGCCTCGCGCGCGAGGCGCAGGCACGGAAACCGTACATCATCGGGCGGTTCGAAATCGAGTTGTTTGACGCTGAACAGGTCCAGAGGTTCAACCCCGGAGTCACAGCGCGCCGGCCAGCCGAGCGCATAGGCGATCGGCGTGCGCATGTCCGGATTACCGAGCTGGGCGAGCACGGAGCCGTCGATATAATCGACCATCGAATGGATCACACTTTGCGGGTGAATCACGACCGTGACCCGATCGTGCGTCGTGTGGAACAGCCAGCAGGCTTCGATGATTTCGAGGCCCTTGTTCATCATCGTTGCCGAATCGACGGAAATCTTGCGACCCATGACCCAGTTCGGGTGGGCGCAGGCCTCGCCGGGGGTCACGTTATCGAGATCGTCGAGCGCGCGTGTTCGAAACGGTCCGCCGGACGCCGTCAACAGGATACGACGCACACCGACGGGCTCGAGTCCATCGCTGAAACGCGCCGGCATGCACTGGAATATCGCGTTGTGCTCGCTGTCGATCGGCAACAACTCGGCCCCGTTCGCCGTCACCGCGTCCATGAACAATTGCCCCGACATGACGAGGGCCTCCTTGTTCGCGAGCATCACGCGCTTGCCCGCGCGCGCCGCCGCAATACTCGGCAGCAAACCGGCCGCGCCGACGATCCCCGCCATGACGGCATCCGTCTCGGGCAGGCTCGCGACGTGTTCAAGCCCACCCACCCCGGCGAGCACCTCGGTCCCGAACCCGGCCTTGCGGATCCGGATCGCGAGGCGTTCGGCGCTGTCATCGTCGGCCATGACCGCATAGCGCGGTTGCCAGCGTTCGCACTGCGCGTACAGGTCGTCGACGTTGCGGTTTGCGGTCAGCGCGACGATTTCCGTTTCCGGGCGGTGATTGGCCACGACGTCCAGCGTGTTGACCCCGATCGTCCCGGTCGAGCCGAGTATCGTCAGACCTCTCACAGGCGGCTCACCCAGAAATACAGGCCCGCGGCGAACACCGGCGCGGCCGCCACGAGCCCGTCGATCCGATCCATTACCCCACCGTGTCCCGGCAAAATTCTGCCGGTGTCTTTCAGACCCACGTGCCTTTTCAACATACTCACGAACAAATCCCCGACGATTGAAGCCGCTATGGTAAACAATCCGGTCACGATAAACCCGATCTGCGCGGACGTCGAAAAAACCATCCAGGCACTCGCGCCAAGCGCGACCGCGGCGCCGAATCCGAGGCCGCCGGCGACGCCTTCCCAGGTCTTGCCCGGGCTCACGTGCAGCGCCAGACGTCGTCGCCCCCAGCGTTTGCCGACGAAATAGGCGGCGGCGTCGGCGGTCCAGATCAACAGAAACAGGACGAGCAGCATCGCGGGGTCGTTGCGCACGAGCCACACGACGGCGGACCACGCGGGAAGCAGTACGAGGCCGCCGACGAGCGGGTTCGCCGCCACGACGATGCCACCGCCGAGCCGCTGGCGTTGCGCGGCCACGACGAAACCGGCGGCCGCGACCCACCACACGAGCCCGATTAGCAACAAAGGTGCGAGCAGGTTGCCCGTCGCGTTCCATTGCCACACCGCAACGGCGGCCACGGCGACGATGAACGTGTAAATCGCGCGGGCGCCGGCGTGCGTCCACCCGAGCAGGCGCGAGCACTCCCACGCGCCGGCGACAAGAAAAGTGCCGAGAATCAGCGCGGTCAGAACCGGGGGGAAGAAGAACAGGCCCGTAACGACGAGCGTCGCGAGCACGAGTGCGGTGAGAATTCTCGTTTTTAGCAAGACAATCTCCGCGGGACGCCCGCCGCGCTAGGCGTGTCGACGCTGCAAGCGCCGCTAACCCGTCGAGGTCGTTGGCATTTTCGCCACCTCGACCTGGTCTCCGGTCATGCCGAACCGCCGTTGACGGGAGCCGTAGCTGGCCAGCGCACGGTCGAATTCCGCGACGTCGAAATCCGGCCACAGACAATCGGTGAAGTACAACTCGGTGTAGGCGAGTTGCCACAACAGGTAGTTGCTGATCCGTTGCTCGCCACCCGAGCGGATGAACAGATCCGGCTCGGGCAGGTTTCGCAGGCACAGGTTCGCGGCGATCGTGCTCTCATCGATGTCGTCCACCGCCAGTTCACCGGCGGCAACCGCGGCCGCGATCTTGCGCGTCGCCTGGGTCATATCCCAGCGACCGCCGTAATTCGCCGCAATCACGAGCGTCAATGCACTATTGCCGCTCGTCGATTTCTCCGCGTGCTCGATTCGGCGCTGCAATTTGCGCGGGAACTGCGTACGGTCGCCGATCACCTGTAGCGCGACGCCGTTTTCGCTGAGCTTTTCGACTTCCTGTTCCAGCGCGACGGAAAACAACTCCATCAGCAGGCTCACTTCGGTCGGCGGGCGGCGCCAGTTTTCGCTGCTGAACGCAAACAGCGTGAGCGCGCTGACGCCAAGTTCCGCGCAGCGTTGAACGATTACACGTACGTTCTCGACCCCGGCGCGGTGCCCGGCAATGCGCGGCAACTGGCGCTGGTTCGCCCAGCGGCCGTTGCCGTCCATAATGATGGCAACATGGCGGGGCAGTACGGTGTCGGATGATTCGCTCATGCGGCGCCGGCGCGCATCAGATTTCCAGCAACTCGCGTTCTTTCTCTGCGAGAACCTCGTCGATTTTCTCGATCCGCCGGTCCGTCGCCTTTTGCACCTGATCCTCGGCCTTGCGCTCGTCGTCCTCGGAAATCTCTTTCGCCTTGACGAGATCCTTCAGGCTCGAAATCGCATCGCGACGGATATTGCGCACCGCGATCCGGGAATTTTCCGCTTCGGCTTTCGTAACCTTGATTAAATCGCGGCGTCGCTCTTCGGACAGGGGGGGCAGCGGAATCCGCATGACCGTGCCGGAAGTGTTCGGGTTGAGGCCCAGATCCGATTCCAGGATGGCTTTTTCTATGGTCTTTACCATCGACTTGTCCCACGCGGTGACCGCGAGCGTGCGGGCGTCTTCTACCGTGACGTTCGCGGCCTGAGTCAACGGAGTCTGCGCGCCGTAGTAGTCGACGGTGATATGGTCGAGCAGGCTTGGATGGGCACGTCCGGTGCGAATCTTCGTCAATTCCTGCCGAAAGGCCTCGATCGTCTTGTCCATACGCACGCCGGCGTCGGCAACAATTTCTTTGATCATGCGGATTCCTCTTGCGTCGTCACGAGCGTCCCGACATCCTCACCCAGGGCCGCGCGGACGAACGATCCCGGATGTGTCATATCGACCACGCGCAGCGGCATGTTGTTGTCCCGGCACAATACGATCGCGGTTGCGTCCATAACGCCGAGCTTGCGCGTCAGCACATCGTCGTAGTCGAGCCGATCATATCTCACGGCATCTTTGACAATGGCTGGATCAGCGGAATAGACCCCATCGACCTTCGTTGCCTTGATCAGCAGATCGGCGCCGATCTCGATCGCCCTCAGGCTTGCTGCCGAGTCCGTGGTGAAAAACGGGTTGCCGGTGCCGGCGGCGAGAATGACCACCCGGCCTTTCTCGAGATGCCGGATCGCCCGGCGACGGATGTAATCCTCACAAACCTCGTAGATCTTGATCGCCGACATGACCCGCGCGTGCAGGCCGATACGTTCGAGTCCATCCTGGATTGCGAGCGCATTGATCACCGTCGCGAGCATGCCCATCTGGTCCGCCGATACCCGGTCCATGCCTTTCGCCGCAAGACCGGCGCCGCGAAAAATGTTGCCACCGCCGATCACGATCGAGACCTGAACGCTGGCTTCAATGAGGTCCTTGATTTCCGCCGCGATTCGGTTGAGCACGGCAGGGTCGACGCCATACTGCTCATTACCCATGAGCGCCTCGCCGCTCAGCTTGATCAGCACACGTCGGTAACCGCGAGCGTTTGTTTCCAAGCCTAGGGTTCTCCGCTGCCGTCCCTGGACGCCGCGCGTGCCTGCGCCATGACCTCTTCGGCAAAATTATCCGTTTTCTTTTCGATCCCCGCGCCGACTTCGTAGCGTATGAAGATGTTTACTTTCGCATTCCGGCCCTTGAGCAACTTACCGACGGTCGTGTCGGGATCCTTGACGAACGGCTGCCCGGTTAGCGTGACTTCGGCGATGAACTTCCGGATCCGCCCCGATACCATTTTCTCGATGATGTCGGCCGGCTTACCGCTCTGCTCGGCCTGCGCGGTCTGGATTTCCTTTTCCTTTTCGATCAATTCCGCCGGTACGTCCGTCTCCGCGACGCACAGCGGATTGCTCGCCGCGATGTGCATAGCGATGTCTTTCGCCAGGTTCTCATCGCCCCCGGCCACCTCGGCCAGGACACCGATCCGGTTGCCATGCAGGTAGGCCGCCAGTTCGCCGCCGGCCGCTTCGATAACCGCGAAACGACGCACTGAAATGTTCTCGCCAATTTTTGCGACGAGCTGGGTGCGGGCTTCCTCTACGGTGTCGCTCGCGCCGGAGAGCTTCAGATTGCTCAGCGCGTCGACGTCGGCGGGACGCTCGGCCAGTATCGTCTCGGCTACCCCGTTTGCGAACGCCTTGAAATTGTCATCGTTCGCGACAAAATCGGTTTCGCTGTTGACCTCGACGATGACGCCGTTACTGCCATCGACGAGTGCGATGATGGCACCTTCCGCGGCGATCCGCCCGGCCTTCTTCGCCGCTTTCGCGGCGCCGGACTTGCGCAGGTGGTCGAGTGCGGCTTCGATATCGCCGTCTGTTTCCACGAGGGCTTTCTTGCATTCCATCATCGCGGCGCCGGAACGCTCGCGAACTTCCTTCACCATTGCGGCGGTAACTTGCATTGTTGCGGTTTCCTTAAATCTCTGTCCGGACGGGTGGCGAGCGCCACCCGTCGGTCACGCCTGGGTGTCAGGCTTGTCTTCAGCTTGCGGGGGTTTGGGCTGCAGGCGCAGCATCCCCATCTTCAGCGGCGTCGGTCGTTTCCGGCGCAGCCGCGGCTTCGGCTTCAGGCGCTACGGCCTCGGTCGCTTCGGGCTCCGCCGCGTCGGCGGCGGCAGGCTCTTCGAGCTCGACGAAGTCGTCCTGCGAACCCGCAGCCGCGTCGGCTACGGTCAGGCGCGCATCGAGGACGGCATCGGCCATCGCTTTGACGTACAGATTGATCGAGCGGATCGCGTCATCGTTGCCCGGAATGATGTAATCACATCCGTCGGGCGAATTATTCGTGTCGACCACGGCGACGACCGGGATATGGAGCTTCTTCGCTTCAGCAATTGCGATTTTCTCATGGCCGACGTCGATCACGAACAGCGCATCGGGCAGCCCGTCCATGTCCTTGATCCCCGACAGGCTGCTGTTCAGCTTGTCCAGTTCGCGGCGCAGGGTCAGGCCTTCCTTCTTCGTGATGCGCTCCAGTCCGCCCTGCTCGATCAGGGTTTCCAGTTCTTTCAGGCGGCGGATCGATTGCTTGACGGTTTTGAAATTCGTCAGCATGCCGCCGAGCCAGCGTCGGTTGACGAACGGCATGCCGCAGCGCGTTGCTTCGCGCTCGATCGCTTCCTGCGCCGCACGTTTCGTGCCGACGAACAGGATGCGGCCACGTTTCGCGGCGAGGCGGCCGACGAAATTCAGTGATTCTTCGAACAAAGGCAAAGTTTGCTCGAGATTGATAATATGGATCTTGTTGCGTTCGCCGAAAATGTAAGGTGCCATCTTCGGATGCCAGAAACGGGTTTGGTGTCCGAAATGAACACCCGCTTCCAGCATCTGGCGCATACTGACGTCAGACATTGGGTCGTACTCCTGTTGGGGGTTTGGCCTCCACATACCCCATACGCCGATCCGTCGATCCTTTCGACAGACACCCCGGCGCATGTGTCGGCATGTGTGCGGATTAATATTGATTGCCCGTAGGGCGCGCGCTTTATACCATAGAACCATTGTTGCAACAATGACTTGACGCTAAAGGAAAACATGCCGGTTACGATTAAAAACGCGGAACAAATCGAGAAAATGCGGGTTGCGGGGCGCCTCGCGGCCGAGGTTCTCGAGGTCGTCTCCCCCCAAGTCGTACCAGGCGTCACCACCGATGAACTCGATGCGTTCTGCCACGAGTACATCGTCAACCACCAGGCTGCGATCCCGGCGCCGCTCAACTACCACGGCTTCCCGAAGTCGATTTGCACGTCGGTCAACCACGTCGTGTGCCACGGCATTCCGAGCGGCAAGGCGCTGAAGGACGGCGATGTCGTGAATATCGACATCACCGTGATCAAGGACGGTTTTCACGGCGATACGAGCAAGATGTTCTTCGTCGGCGAGCCTTCGGTCAAGGCGAAACGGCTCGTCGAGACCGCCTACGAATGCCTGCGGATCGGGATCGACATCGTCGCGCCGGGCGTACGTCTCGGGGATATCGGTGCGGCGATACAGCGACACGCCGAGTCGCGCAAATATTCCATCGTGCGCGAATACTGCGGTCACGGCATCGGGGAAGGTTTTCATGAAGAACCCCAGGTGTTGCACTACGGCGCGCCGGGAACCGGCTACATGCTCGAAGCCGGGATGACATTTACGATCGAGCCGATGGTGAACGCGGGCAAGCGACATGTAAAAGTGCTGCCGGACGAATGGACCGTCGTCACGAAGGACCGCAGCCTGTCTGCGCAATGGGAGCACACCGTGCTCGTTACGGATACCGGCTGTGAAGTGCTGACTGCACGAACTGATGAACAATTCCATAATTGATCCCGCGCCTGGCATGATGTCGTCGGTGGTCGACGTCATGCGCGGTGAACTCGATGCGCTCGGCCGGCAACCGGGCTCGACCGTTCGTGGTAAGGAAATAGCCACGTATCGCGCTTATCTCGCGAAGGTCCAGAACGAGTGTGAAAAGCGATTCAACACCGGCGGCAACGTACGCGCTGTTGTCCGGCTACGCGCGGATCTCGTCGACGTACTGCTGCGCCACTTGTGGGACCTGTCGAACCTTGCGCAGACCGAACACGCGTTGCTCGCGGTCGGCGGCTACGGACGCATCCAGTTGCACCCGCATTCCGACGTCGACATCGCTATCCTGCTTGGCCGCAAGCTGGAAAAATCGCTGCAGCCGGAGCTCGAGGCCTGGATCAGGACACTGTTCGATGTCGGGCTCGAAATCGGTCAAAGCGTCCGCACGGTGAAGGAGTCGGTCCAGGCGGCCCGCAACGACATCACCGTTATGACGACGTTGATGGAGGCACGCACGCTGTGTGGCCCGGAGGCGTTACTCACGAAGCTCCGGCAGGCACTTGCGCCGTCCAGGGTCTGGCCGCTCGATAAATTCTATGCCGCGAAGCTCGACGAACAGGTCAAGCGCCATGCGAAATGTAACGACGCTTTGCAGGAACTCGAACCGAACATCAAGGAAAGCCCCGGGGGACTGCGCGATATTCAGGTGATCACCTGGGTAGCAAACCGACACTTCGAATCCACCGGTCCGCGCGGTCTCGTGAAATTGGGATTCATTACGGAACAGGAAGGTGCCGCGCTGCTGGCCTGCGAAGCATTTCTGTGGCGAATTCGCTGCGCCCTGCATTTCAAAGCGGGACGGCGGGTGGACCGACTGTCGTTCGATTATCAAAAATCAGTCGCGTTGACGCTCGGGTACGAAGACGACGGTACGAATCACGCCGTTGAACATTTCATGAAGGACTACTACCGCACCGTGCGCGAGGTCAGTGTCCTCAATGAAATGCTCCTGAACCTGTTTCGCGAGACGCTCCTGGAGAATCCGCGCAAGGGCCGGGTCGTCCCGCTGAACCGGCGGTTTCAGGTACGCAACAACGCCATCGAAATTGCGAATCCCGATGTGTTTTCACGCTCCCCCACTTCGTTGCTGGAAATATTTCTGCTCCTGCAGCGAAACGCTGAAATCACCGGGATACGCGCCGCAACGATTCGCGAATTGCGGCGCAACCTGCATCGGATCAACGAAAATTTTCGCGGCGATCTTCGCGCGCGCAGCCTGTTCATGGAAATCATGCGTCAGCCGGAACGGGTCGGCAACGAACTTCAGCGCATGCATCGATACGGGGTGCTCAGCGCTTACCTGCCCGCGTTTGCCGCCGTCGAAGGTTTGATGCAGTTTGATTTGTTTCACATCTATACGGTGGACGAGCACACCCTGTTCGTCGTGCTGAACATGCGTTATTTCTCGTTCCCGCGCAACGACGCGGATTTTTCGCCGTTGATGCAGGAAGTAATCGCAAAGCTTCCTAAACTGGAGCTGCTGTACATCGCCGGGTTGTTCCACGATATCGCCAAAGGTCGCGGCGGTGATCACTCCGCACTCGGTGCCGAAGACGCGGTTACGTTCTGCCAAAGCCACGGCCTCAGTAACGTCGATACCCACCTCGTCGCGTGGCTCGTGCGCAACCACCTCGTCATGTCGTCAACCGCGCAACGCAAAGATATTTACGATATCGAGGTGATCAAGGAGTTCGCGAAACACGTCGGCGATCAGAAGCACCTGAACTACCTTTTCCTCCTGACGATCGCGGATATTCGCGGTACGAACCCGGAATTGTGGACGAGCTGGAAAGAATCACTGATCAACGAACTCTATACCGCGACCCGACGCGTTCTGTTACGTGGCGACAGTCCGCCACCCAACAAGGACGAACTCGTGCGCTCGACCCGGCGCGAGGCCCGCAAGCGCCTCGCGACCCGGGGTTTGCAGGAACATGAGATCAACATGCTGTGGGATTCGCTCAGCGACAATTATTTTTTCCGTCATCGCCCGGAAGAGGTTGCGTGGCATACGGAGATGATCCTGTCGACCGATCACGAAGATCTTCCCATCGTCTCGATCCGCACGTTCGACGCACGTGGCGGAAGCGCGGTGTTTGTCTACGAGCGCGACACCGACGGCCTGTTCGCAATCACGACCGCTGCGCTCGACAAACTGCGGCTCGACGTCCTCGACGCGCGCATCATTACTTCGCAAGCCGGGTATACAATCGACACTTACACTGTTGTCGAGACGCATACCGGCGAGGCGCTGAAAGACCCCGCCCGCATCCAGGAAGTGTGCAGCAAAATCCGCGGTGCGATACGCAACGGCGAGATCGTGAAAAAATCACCGACCCAGGCCGACACGAAAATACTGAAACATTTCAGCATCGAGCCGACCGTGGAATTCGACCACGACAAGGTACACAACTGCACGGTGATGGAAGTGATTGCGACGGACCAACCGGGATTGTTGTCAAAGATCGGCTATGCGTTGCAGCAGTGCGATGTGCGTCTGCACGATGCGCGCATCGCGACGTTCGGCGCGCGAGCCGAGGATTACTTCTACATTACCGATCGCGAAAACCGCCGCCTCGGATCCGGTGAACGAATCGCGCAATTACGGCAGGCGGTGCTCGATGAACTCAACGACTGACCGTTACCCGACGCCGATGGCGACGACCTCCTCCCCACTACCGAAAGCCCCGCCCGCGGATGAACGCGAACTGCTCGAGCGCGCGGACGAACTCGCCGGAAAATCCCTCGGCGATCTCGCCGCGCGCGCCGGGGTCCCCGTTCCCGACAATCTGCATCGCGCGAAAGGCTGGGTCGGAGAATTGCTCGAGCTGTTGCTCGGTGCAACCGCGCAGTCGCGCCCGGTGCCGGATTTCGAAGCGCTCGGCATAGAACTGAAGACGCTGCCGCTGAACGCGCGACAACAACCGCAGGAATCAACATTCGTCTCCGCCGTCCCGCTGGCCGATGTGACCGGCCTGCAATGGTCGAACTCACCGGTGCGGGCAAAACTCGCCTGTGTGCTGTGGATCCCGGTCGAGGCGGCGCGCGAAATTCCGCTGGAACGGCGTCGGATCGGATCGCCGATCCTGTGGCGCCCGTCGCCGCAGGAGGACGCCATCCTGCGCGCCGATTGGGAAGAACATATCGAACACATCGCGCTCGGCCGCCTGGAAGAGCTCGACGCGCGCATGGGCACGTACCTGCAGGTGCGCCCGAAAGCCTTCACCCGCGACGATCGCACGGCGACGTTTGGCGCGGACGGCGCGCCGGTAACATCATTACCACGGGGCTTTTACCTGCGCACCGCACTGACGCGAAAAATTCTCGCCCGGACGCTGCACCGTGATTGACCCGAAGCCGTCCGCGACGACGCACTCGCCGTGGCGATTCTGCGTTGCGCCGATGATGCAGTACACGGATCGGCACTTTCGCATGCTTGCCCGAATCCTGTCGGTGAACGCGCGGCTATATACAGAAATGGTCGTCTCTGATGCACTTATCTATGGTGACGCGGAGCGGTTTCTGCGTCATTCGCCGGCCGAACACCCGGTTGCCTTACAACTCGGGGGCAGCGACCCCGGGTTACTTGCGCAAGCGGCGAAGCTCGGCGAGGGCGCCGGATATTGCGAAATCAACCTGAATGTCGGGTGCCCGAGTGACCGGGTCCAGTCCGGGAAGTTCGGTGCCTGTCTCATGGCGGAGCCGGCGCTCGTGGCCGACTGTGTCGAGGCGATGCAGCAGGCGGTGGACGTTCCCGTCACGGTGAAAACCCGGATCGGGATCGATCGCAGTGACTCCTACGACGAACTGCTCGGCTTCGTCACAACGCTGGACGCGGCAGGCTGCGAAGTCCTGATCGTGCACGCGCGCAAAGCATGGCTCGATGGCCTGAGTCCGCGGGAGAACCGCGAAATCCCGCCGCTGCGCTACGATGTCGTACACCGCCTGAAAGCCGACTTTCCGCACCTCACTATCGTCATCAATGGCGGTCTCGAGACGCTCGGCAATGCCGCGGAGATTGGTCGCCCGGTCGATGGGGTCATGCTCGGTCGCGCGGCATATCAGAATCCCTACCTGCTGGCGGGTGTCGACCGGACGTTTTTCGGCAGTGACTCACCGCCGCAGGATCGATTTACGGTGTTCAACCGCTATTGCGCTTATGCCGAACAGGAACTGGCGGCGGGTACTTACCTGCGGCATCTTGCGAAGCCGCTGCACTACCTGTTCCAGGGCCAACCCGGCGCGCGTCAGTGGCGCCGTTATCTGAGTGAGCGGTGTAACCCGACCGCCGCGGGAATCGATGAACTCGTCGGCGCCGTGAAGTGCGTCGAGCGTGCCGGCGCCATACCAGCGGTGCCTAATTCGAACGCGGCAGCGTAACTTCGAACGCCACGCCACGCGCATCATCAAGGTTGTACGCGCGGATCCGGCCACCATGAAATTCCGCCACGAGGCGTGCGATGAACAGGCCCAGGCCAAGATGCGGCTCGTTGTCGGTGCGTGCTTCGCGCAATGACACCATCGAATTGAAAATCTGCTTCTGCATCGCGGACGGCAGGACGCTGCCGTAATTCACCACCGTAAGAGCGATTGCGTCACGCGATTCCGCGAGTCCGATCACGATGGGCTCAGCGGGCGAACCGAAGCTGACAGCGTTGCTCACGAGCTTGTCGAGCAGTTGCGCTACCAGGTCGTCCGAACCCTTGATGATGAACTCCCCGGGGCCCGCGTGCAGCTCAAACCGGCGCTCGCCATAGGCCGCCCGGTAACCATCGATACAACCCGTGACGAGATCCAGCAGGTCGATCCGCGCGACTTCCGCGCTCGCCACGGATTGCTCGAGTCGTGACGCCTCGCTCAGGCGGGACACGAGGGAATGCAGCCTCTCCATCCCTTCGCGTGCGCGCTCCAGGTACGGACCTTCCGCCGCGCTGTCCGGCAGGGCATCGAGGTTCTGTAACGACGAAGAGACAACCGCAAGCGGTGTCCGCAGTTCATGTGACAGTTTCGCCGCCATACTTTCGAGATAGGCGTTGTACTCGGCAAGGCGTTCGAGCATTGCCGAATAGCTACGCGACAGATCGCCGAGTTCGTCCTTCGCGGTGCTTTGGGAAATCGATCCGATCACCCGACCATAGGGATCGATTGCCTGTTCGGCCTGGTCGCGCAGCCTGCCAATTCGAAACGACAACCTGCTCGCGTACAACAGCAAAATCAGCGACACTCCGAGGAAAACGACGATCGACTGATTGAACAGCGAGGCCATGGCATCGCGTTGCAAGGTCTGGATACTGTTCGTCGTCTCTTCGACCACGATCGCACCAATCAACTCGTTGCCGGCACGCACCGGATGGGCGGCCGAGACGATGACCGCGCGTTCGTCCGGGGAAGATCGCCAGCGCGTGGCCGATTCACCGTTGAGTGCCCGCAGGACTTCCGCGCCGCGCAACCGCGATGCGGATTTCAGGTCGTCCTCGAACGAATCGTTCGCGCTCGGCAGGACCCACGTATACAGAAAATTTATCGCACCGCGTTTCGACTCGCTCGCGAGGCTGCCTCCGCTCGCGAGCACCTGGCCGGAACGATTGATGATCCAGATCCGGCGGCCCTTCTTCAGCCCGACCCGTGCGATCATGCGCTGCAGTTGCCCGGAAGTTCGTAACAGCGCGTTCGGCAGGACGTCATGCGTTCCGCGCACGCTGGCGATGGTTCGTGACGGTCCGGATGGCGCATCCTTGTCGTGCACGACCACCCCGAGGGCATTGCCGGCAAACGTGAGCGGCAAGCGCAGTTCGACGACGTAACCCGTGGCGGTCTCGCGCCACTCGCCAAGCACGTTCGTTACCGGATGGCGGGTTTCACTGAAATCCCAGTTTTCCGTAATGCTGTACGCCGTGATCGGGCCGGGTCCGGCGGTGCCGAGAAAAATACGTCGTGGACTACCGTTCGTCCCCGGTAACAGGAGTTCCACCGTATCCGCGGACTCCGGGCCGAAACTGCCCGCTTCCTGATAGACACGCTCATCATCGGATATCTCGATCAGCAGGTTAAGATACTGGCCGTGTTCACCCACGACCAGTTCGAAGCCTTCCCTGGCGGCAGCACCCGGGGATACCCCGGACGACGTCGTAAACCGGTCGGACCACAGGCGGTAGTTCGCCCAGTCGTCGGTGTAACCATCGATATGCGGCGGGTAGCCCAGCGCATGGACGAACAGCGGATACGTCGCGCTGTGATCGTCGTCCGTGGAACGGAACAGATTCGTTTGATCCTGCAGCGAAATCGCCAGCGCGCCCGCGACCGCCAGCAGCGCGTCCTCGAGGCTGCTTTGCAGGTAGCGCTCCGTTTCCCGCAAATACTGAAATCCGACGTACGGAATGCTCAGCATCGCCACGGATAACAGCAACAACTTCAGACGGATCGTGATCCTCGGCATCGTGAAACTCAGCCGGACTTCGCCGGCGACGTCCAGCGGTAACCCATTCCATAGACCGTCTCGATACAGTCGAAAGACGGATCGAGCGCGTGGAACTTCTTGCGGATCCGCTTGATATGCGAAGTGACCGTCGTGTCGTCGACGACGACGTTCGCATCCTGCATCAGTTGCTCGCGCGTTTTAACGTGCCCCGGGATCTTCGTCAGTGCATTGACGATCCAGAATTCGGTCAGGGTCAGATCGACCGCCTGCCCGCGCCAGCGGGCCACGACCCGGTCCGGATCGACCGTGAGTTCTCCGCAGGTCCGTTCGTGACGTTGATCGGTCGGATCAGCGAGCGCTTCGACACGCCGGAACAAGGCGCTGATACGCGCGGCAATCTGTGGCAACGACACGTCCTTCGTCAGGTAATCGTCGGCGCCGAGGCGCAACCCGGCGATTGCGTCGTAGTCACTGTCGCGCGCGGTGAGAAAAATGATCGGCAGCTTGCGACTCATGACGCGCAGTTCGCGACACATCTCGAAGCCGGCGTCGATTTCGTCGGCAAGGGCAATGTCGAGCAGCACCAGGTCGGGCACACGTGCCCGAAACGCATTCATCGCATCTTCGCGGTTCGCAAACGTCTGTACGCGGTATCCCTGGCGCCGCAGCGCATCGGCGTAATTGTTCCGGATTGGGGCGTCATCTTCGACGATGGCAACAGTACGCGACATCAGCGGCCTCTCCATGGTTCGGTTGCGAGCGCGGCTACTTTAGCCGAAGCGGGTGCCGGTTCCGGCCCAATTGCGGCATTTTCCATATTTTCGCCCGAATTCAGCCCGGGATCGGCCGCTTGCCGACATGTCAGCGCATATCGGATCGCTTTAATCAGGGTTACGGCGCCACCATCGAGCGCGCCGACCACCTGCGATAGAGGAGATTTTCATGTCAAAGACAAAGCCCCGAATACGCTTGCTGCTGCTATGCGCCGCTGCTTACACGAGTTTCGCCTGTGCTGACGGGCCGTGGCCCGCAACGGCCACCCTGGCTTCGGGCCTGCCGCCCGCAGCCACGGTCGGCAGTGTCCTGTTCGCTACCGATAGCACACACATCAATCAGGCGCTGTGGCCGATGCTGCGCACAACGGCCGCGCTCGCCCGCTCGCGCACCGATCTCGTCATCGAACTCGACGGTCACGCGGACGTGCGCGGTTCGCGTAATCACAATCTTACGCTCAGCGCGAAGCGGGTCGAATCCGTGGCCGCGTTCCTGATCCGTCAGGGTGTCGATCCGGCACGAATAAAAACGAACTTCTATGGCGAAACCCGCGCCGGCGCCAATATCAGGGATCGTGCCGGGCAACTGTACGACCGGCGCGTTTCGGTCACGGTGACGACCGCAAACGGGTCGACATGAGCGCCCGCAGCCCTGCCCGGGTTTTTCGGCCCGACCCCAGGACCGTTATCCAGGGCTCAGTGACCTGTCTCACGCTGGGCGCTGCCGTCGGCGCCGTCGTGGCTACGAGCCTCTTCGCGTGTGTCGCGATAGTGGTGTGGTGCAGCCCGCTGTGACGACGTTCCGTCTCCTCCCGGCCGCTCCCCGCGGCCTTGCGGCCCGAGCCGTGCGCGCGCCTGCCCGCGTCCGGTTCGTGGCCGGTTTTCCTGTTACGAATCGTACACTCCGGATCATTCCATGTATCTGCGCCTGAAACACCACTGCCCGAGCGGCGTTGCCGGATCCCGACACCACCGCGACGGCAGGCCGGCGCTGCCTGCACTGCGCGACGAACTGCTCGAGCGTCATTACGCCGCGTTCGACTGGCACCATGGCGGTCCGCCCGGGCCAATCAAGTTCATCGACCTGCATCAGCTGGAACTCGCCGCTCACCTCGCCCGTGCCGGTGACGAGCGCGCCGGTACGATGGTGAAACGCTACGTTCGCGGCATCGAATGCCTCGTCTTGCAACCGGAAACCGGCGCCGCGCACTACGCTACGGGGCCGGCGTGGAATGCCCCGTGCGTGTCCCGGACCCTTGGCGGGCAGGCGGTCGTTATTCAGGCACTCGTCATCGCGGGCAGACACGTGCGTTCATGCGCCCACGTGCGGGTCGTCGCGCAGCTCGCGCGGTTCGTCGCGACGCACTGGCCGGAAATCAAGCACGGCACCGCCCGGCCCGCCGGGGGTGCCGTCGGGCCGGCCCGGGTCTGCGAACGCGCATGGTACGTATCCGCCATCGGTGCATTCGCCGAACTCTATGACAATCGCCCGCTGCGAGCCGCCGCGCTTGCCCGTTTCGACCGTCTGGCGAGCGAGTTGTGCGGCGTAAACGGAGAATTCCGTCCGCTGACACACTGCCTCACGCTCGCCGACCGGATCGCAATCGCCACCACCGCGAGTGAATTCCGCGCCGCGGCCGGTGGCAAAGCGTTCACGCGATACGCCCGCCGCCTGCTGATCGCAGGCGCATCCCGCCACGCTCACCCCGCTGGCGGCTGGATTCAGGCGTACCGCGACGGTGCACCACCCGATCTCGACTGCAGTATCGAGCTCGTGCGCAGCGCCGACGCACTCCGCGGCCGCGCTTACCCCGAGCTTGCCCGCATCGCCATCGAGGGGAAACGCGCATTGTTCAATCCGGAATTGGCCCTCGCACGGATGCCGGAAAGCGGCTTGTTGCTGTTGCTCACGGATGCCACCGGGAACCTTGTGCCACGACACCTCGCTGCCCCGGCCGGACATCGATCCGCCTGTTTTGCCGGGAATCGGCATGAATTGTTAGTCAATACTCGAAAATAATTGTAGAATCGTCGCTAAGTGACCGAAGGGTATGGGATTATCCTGCTTTTTGAATCGTCGATTCCGGTACCGTGGGGCGGTAGCTTACAATCGTCGGCCAGCGACATTATCGTTAGCGCTCTTTTACCCCAGTAAAACTACACGGACATCTCAATGGACTTCGAACAAGCCAGATTCAACATGGTCGAACAGCAAATCCGGACCTGGGACGTGCTGGACCAACACGTACTCGACTCCATCAGCGCGATCCCGCGCGACGAATTCGTACCCGAGGCCTACCGCAACCTCGCCTATTCCGATACCGAGATCCCCCTCGGTTACGGCGAAGCGATGATGACACCGAAGCTCGAAGCGCGCGTCGTGCAATCGCTCAACCTCACCGCTTCGGACCGCGTACTCGAAATTGGTACCGGGAGCGGCTACCTCGCCGCGTTGATGGCACATAACTGCGCCCAGGTTACGACGGTAGAACTGCATGCCGCGTTGCTCGAGTCCGCGCGCCAGCGCCTCGAGGACCATGGCATCACGAACGTCGAATGCGTCGAAGGCGACGGCATTGACGGCTGGAAACCGCGCGAACCTTTTGAGGCCATCGCGGTGACCGGTTCGCTGGCGGTGGCACGCCCGGGGATCGAGCGACAACTCACGATCGGCGGACGTCTGTTCATGGTGGTCGGCTCCGAACCGGCCATGGAAGCCCTGCTCGTTACCCGCGTCGGCGAAGACGAATTCACGACGGAATCACTGTTCGAAACGGTGCTGAAACCGCTCGTCGGCGGCGAAGGCACGCCGAAATTCAAATTCTGATGCCCCGATAGAAATCTGTGCTCATGAATTCCACGATGCAAACACGATCCCGTACGATTCCCGTGCGGTTACGCACGCGAATCGCCGCTCCGCTCATCATGATTGCGCTGTTTGCGACGTCGGCGGGAGCCGCCGATCTCGCCGCGGTGCTCGACCAGGCGATCACGACCGACCCGGAGTACCGTGAAGCGCAGGCGAATGCCCTCGCCGTAGCGGAAGGAGTGCCGCAGGCGAAAGCCTCGGCGTTCCTGCCGGAAATACAACTCAACGGCACGCTGGGTCGCGTGCGCCAGGACATTACCCTTATCGACTCGTTCGGACAGGACGGTGTCGTCTACTACTGGGGCAAACAGTATCGCGCGACGCTGACACAACCGGTTATTCGATTCGACCGCTACATCGCGCTCGACCAGGCCGACAAGCGACTGCAGCAGGCCCGTTACGAACTGGACGCCGCCCGTCAGGCGCTTATCGTGCGCGTCGCCGAACGTTACTTCGACGTCCTTGCCGCACAGGACAATCTCGATTTCGCGACCGCCGAAAAGCAATCATTGCAGGGCCAGCTGGAGCAGGCGCAACAGCGCTTCGAAGTCGGCTTGATCGCGATTACTGACGTGCAGGAAGCGCAGGCAGGCTTCGACCGCGCTATTGCCAACGAAATCGTCGCGGAGAACGAACTCGACAACGCGCGCGAAGCGTTACGCGAGACAACGGAAGTGTACTACGACAAGCTTGCGCGCCTCGGAGAAGGCATCAACCTCGAGCCGCCCGATCCGACCGATATCGATACCTGGACCGAAACGGCAATCGAACAGAATCTCGAGGTGGCCGCGGCGCGTATTGCTTCGGAAATCGCGTTTGAGGAAATCAAGGTCCAGCGCGCCGGCCACTACCCGACTCTGGATTTGAACGGCAGCCACAGCTACAACGAACAAGGCGGGCGCTTCGGCTCCAGTGAAACCCACCAGAGCGACATCACGCTGGAACTCAACGTCCCGTTCTATGAAGGTGGCAGTGTCGTTTCGCGCACGCGCCAGGCACGCCATGAGTACACCGCAGCGCTCGAACGACTCGAACAGGCGCGGCGTTCGGTGTTCCGCGAAACACGCCAGGCCTACCTTGGCGTGATCGCGCAAATCAGCACCGTCAAGGCGCTGAGTCAGGCCGTGTTATCGTCCGAAACCGCCGTTGATTCGACAACGGCCGGGTTCGAGGTAGGCACACGTACTGCCGTTGACGTCGTCGATGCCCAACGCGAACTGTTTCAGGCCAAGCGTGACTTTTCCCGCGCGCGCTACGATTACATCGTTGATGTACTGAGGCTAAAACAGGCCGCGGGTACGCTCGTGGCGGAAGATTTGAATATTGCCAACAGTTGGCTGATTAATTAGCGTCGAATCCGGCGATCCCGGCGCCTGCACGGCCCCGGGGTTGCCAGCCCCCCCAACAGAACAGTAGAGGAGCCTGCCATGACCAACGGGACGAAAGCCGCTGTGCAGCAGAAATGCGACGTCGAAAACAGCCTGCTACTGATCATCGACATTCAGACGAAGCTCGGGCAGGCAATGCCGACAAAGGTGTTGAACCGCGTGATATCCAACACGTCCCTGCTGTCGCGCGCGGCCGGACTGCTCGACGTTCCCGTGGTCGTAACGGAACAGTATCCACAGGGCCTCGGGCCTACCATCACGGATATCAGTGATGCCCTGCCGGCGACCGCGGTTACGCTCGACAAAACCGCGTTCAGTAGCGCTGCCGCACAGGGATTTGACGACGTCCTCGAAAGCGCAAACCGGAAGCAAATCATTATTGTCGGGATGGAATCTCACATCTGCGTGCTGCAGTCCGCGCTTGATCTGCTAGGCACGGGATACGATGTGTACGTCGTCGAAGATGCCGTCTGCTCGCGACGGCTCGAAAACTACCAGAATGCACTCGACCGACTGCGCCAGGCCGGCGTCGGTATCATCAGCGCGGAGTCAGCTATCTTTGAATGGCTCGTTCATTCACGTCACGAACACTTCAAAGCCATCTCCGCAATGTTGCGTTGATCGTGTCGGCAGCGGCATGCCGCCGCAAACCGACGTCGCCGGCCGGACACCATCTATTTTTGAGACCGCTTAGTTGACCGTGTAGTCGCGGCTCCGCATGCAGGCACTGTAAGCACGGTTATATTCGGCAACCCGATCCTGGCGTTCGAGGTACATCTGATCGGCCTGCGCCTGCTGCTGTTGCTGGTAATACTGCTGCTGCTGTCGCTGTTGCTCGTACTGATCCGGCGGCGGTTGACGCGAACTGCTACTGGATCGTGACACGGCGCCGAACACCGTCGATGCTAATGCGCCGATAGCCGCCCCCTGACCGGCATCACCGGCAATCGCGCCGCCGGCAGCACCCAGTGCCGCGCCGGTTGCCGCGTCACCCACGAGACCGCCGCCTTCGAAAAATCCACCGTCACCAATACCAAGGAAACCACGACTTCTGGGTTGGGGTCGCTGGTAATCACTGTAGCCCGGATTCGGCGGCGGCAGCGGTGCCGCGGCCTGTCGAGCCGGCAGCGGGGGCGCGGTCGTCGGATCAAACCCGGTCTGGCTGACCGACCATTGGTGACATTCGAAGCGATCGCGGGATTGCTGCTCCTCGGACTGACCGAGGTTCGGATACGCGAACACCTGCGCCGGTGAAGAGGCGCTCCAGAAGACGCAGAAAAACCCTGCCATTACAGCACCGCGCTTACTCCAGTTTTGCATCGTACTCGTCTCCGCTGCCGTTTGTCGGGCGGTTCGTGCCGCGCCCTGTCGTTCGGATTATAACCGGATCGATCACATAGTTTCGATTTCCGGGCACGCACGAAGTTCGCAATTTCCTGCGTCCGGATCCCCGCTGATAGCCGGCACTAGACGGTGTTCCCGGCGTCCGGTTTCAGGGTCGCGGCAATCGCCCGGACGAGTCTTTTCGCCGCGCCACGATTGTCGAGCACGATGCTGCGACCCGCTGCGCCCGCCCGGTCGCGAACCTCGCCGTCGGCGAGCCAGAGCTTCACCGCATGCACGAAACCATTCACGTCATCGACCTGCGCGAGCGCGCCGCCCCGGCTCAGCATCCGGACGATTTCCGCAAAATTGTACGTGTGCACGCCGACCACGACCGGGACCCCGAGAGCCGCGGGTTCGAGCACATTGTGCCCGCCGCGCGGGACGAGTGAACCGCCGACGAAAGCCACGTCCGCAGCCGCATAAAACGCGGGCAATTCGCCCATCGTATCAATGACGTAAACCTGCACCGCCGGTGTACAGGCCTGCCCCGAACTGTGCCGCACCACGTTGAAGCCCGCCCGTTGGCATAATTCCGCGACCGCATCGAAACGCTCCGGGTGCCTTGGCGCGATCAGCAACAACAAATCCGCGCGGGTTTCGAGCAAGCGCGCGTACGCTTCCAGTAACAACGGCTCCTCGCCGTCGCGCGTGCTTCCGGCCATGAGTACCGCGCGATTGACCCCTAGGAAACGTCGGATTGCTTCACCCGACTCGACCACACTCGGCGGCAATTCGATATCAAATTTGAGACTGCCGGTGACGACAACGGCATCGCGTCGCGCGCCCAGGGCGATAAACCGCTCCGCGTCGTCCGTACCCTGAACGGCGAGACATCCGATCGTACGCAACAGCGGGCTCATAACTCGCGCAAAGCGCGCGTAGCGCACCGCCGATCGGGCTGACAGGCGGGCATTGGCGACGATGACCGGCACGTCGTTTGTCGCACAGCCACGCAGTAAATGCGGCCACAATTCCGTTTCCATCAAAATCAGCACGCGCGGATTGACCCGGCGCAGATAACGCCGCACAACCCAGGGCAGATCGTAGGGAAAATAGCGGTGTTCGACCGACGAACCGAAACGCTGCCGTACGGTGGCGGCACCGGTTGCCGTGGTCGTCGTCACGAGAAGCGGAACGTCGGGGTGCTGTTCCAGCAGATATTCAATGACCGGCCCGGCCGCGATCGCCTCGCCGACGGATACCGCATGAATCCAGACCGGCCGGCCGCGCTTGCCGAAGTCCGGCAGCCCGTGACCGAAGCGCTCGCGCCAGCGCTGCCGCGAGTCCGGATCGCGCATTCCCCGAACGAATAACCGTACCAGCAACAAAGGTACGAGCAGCGTGAATGCCGCCGTGTAGATAAAAATCAAGCGTTCAGCCAGTCGAGATAATCGCGCACACCCGCGTCCACCGGTCTGAACGGCGCCGGGTACCCGGCATTGCGCAGCTTCGTCAGATCCGCCTCGGTAAAGCTCTGGTAGGCGCCTTTCAGCTTGTCCGGGAACGGGATGTACTCGATTTCGCCGCGACCGTGCCACGCGAGCACGGCGCCGGCGACATCGTTGAACGTTTGTGCCCGACCGCTGCCGCAGTTGAACACGCCGGAAACGTCCGGATGCTCCGCAAACCACAACGTGACCGCGACAACGTCGTCCACATATACGAAATCGCGGCGCTGCTCCCCGTCGGCATAGCCATCACAGCCCTCGAACAGGCGCACGCTGCCGGTATCGAGCAACTGGCGGTTCAGATGATAGGCGACACTCGCCATGCTTCCCTTGTGCTGTTCCCGTGGCCCGTACACGTTGAAATAGCGCAAGCCCACGGTCTGCGGACGACCGCCCAGGTGGTTTGCGCAGACATAGCGGTCGAGCAGATATTTGGAGTAACCGTACACGTTCAGCGGTTTTTCATTGTCCGCGGCTTCGGAGAACGCCGACGCACCGCCGTAGATCGCGGCGCTCGAAGCGTAGACGACAGGGATTGCGGCGCGCGCGCACCACTGAAGCAATTCGCGCGAGTACGCGTAATTCAAATCCATCATCAGCCGACCATCCCACTCCGTCGTCGTGGAACAGGCCCCGAGATGGTAGACACGTTCGATCCTGAACGCCGGGTCACGCTCGAACAGGCGACGGAATTCCGTCAAATCGAGATAATCCGCGATCCTCGCCGTTGCGATGTTTGCGAACTTGTGGCCATCCGTCAGATCGTCGACCACGATAATGTCGTCGCGGCCCTGGCCGTTCAATGCGTGCACGAGGTTGCTGCCAATGAAGCCGGCGCCGCCGGTAACGATGATCATCCGCTTGCCGCTCCGGGGTCGCCGGCCAGGTGTGCAACGACTCTTGACGTCGATAAGCCGTCGATCAACGGCAATGTCAGTACCTCCCCGCCCGCACGAAGTACGTGATCCCCGCCGGCGATGTCAGTCACCGCGTAATCGCCGCCTTTGACCAGCACGTGCGGATTAACCCGCCGGACGAGTTCCGCGGGCGTGTCCGTGTCAAAACGAACGACCCAATCGACGGCACCAAGCGCCGCCAGAACGGCCATGCGATCGGCGAGCTTATGCACCGGTCGTCCGGCGCCCTTGAGTCGTGTAACCGATGCATCGGAATTCACCGCGACGAGCAATCTTGTCCCGAGCGCTTTCGCCTGATTCAGATAGCTCACATGACCGGCGTGAAGAATATCGAAGCAACCGTTTGTCATCACGATGCGTTCACCGGATTCACGTGCGGCCCGGATTACGGACTCCAGCACTTCATCCGCAAGTATCGCGCCCGTCGTCGAACGGCTCCTCGGCCCGGCAAATAGCTGCGCGATCTCGCTCATACTGACGGTTGCCGTACCGGATTTTCCAACCGCGATCCCGGCGGCCGTGTTCGCGAGCCGCACCGCATCGTCGAGTTCCATGCCACCGGCGAGCGCCGTCGCCAGGGCAGCGCAAACCGTGTCCCCGGCGCCGGTCACATCAAATACATCGCGGGCATCCGCGTGAAGGACGAGCGGCGTCTCGCCGTCGCGCACGAGCACCATGCCGCGCTCGCCCCGGGTAATCAACAGTGCCGCCAGCGCGTGTTGACGGCACAGGTTCCGCGCTCGCTCGACGATATCCGCATCGTCGCGACAACGGCCGACGCAGGCCTCGAATTCCGTGAAGTTCGGCGTCACCAGGGTCGCGCCCGAGTAGCGCTCGTAGTCGTTGGATTTCGGATCAACGATGACGGGTTTGCCGGCTTCGCGGGCGATACCGATCAGGGATCGGCTGTTGCGAAGCAGCCCTTTGCCGTAGTCGGACAGGACGACGACGTTCGCGGCGGCAAGGCCGGTGCGAAATATCGCTTCGAGTTCCGTGTCCGCATACGCCGCTTTGTCGGTTTCGAAATCCAGCCGCAACAATTGCTGATGCTGGCTCATTACGCGAAGCTTGACCGTCGTCTCCACCGATGAGTTGCGAATGAACGCGACATCGATTCCGAGCGAACGGCACAGGTCCTCGAGTTGATCGGCAGCCCGATCCGCGCCGACCCCACCGATGAGTGCGGCGTGCGCACCCATTGCCGCGACATTTGCCGCGACGTTTGCCGCGCCACCAACGCGCTCGGTTTCCTCGCGCACTTTCACCACCGGCACCGGCGCTTCCGGAGATATGCGCCGGGTCGCGCCTGCCCAGTAGCGGTCGAGCATTACATCCCCGACAACGAGCACTCTTCCGTGGGCAAGCGATTTTAGCGGCGTAGTCATGATAATCGGTGTGCTTGTAGAATTGAGCTCGGCTGGCAACCGTACCGGTAAGGACGCATCGGAACTTAGTTGCCGATCCTATCACTAAGCACACTAGAAGCGATCGCAAAAATAAGTAGCGTTGCGTTGAGTCCTGAAATCGGTGGTGACAAGGCGCCGTGCGCAGGGAATGGTGGTTCCATTTTCAAGCAC